>Ga0307518_10003416_pt1 | contig 11431 bp, 5 predicted proteins | sample 25_EM_MG_FD_203889 | JGI IMG/M metagenome (GOLD analysis project Ga0307518, IMG submission 203889) | Populus trichocarpa ectomycorrhiza microbial communities from riparian zone in the Pacific Northwest, United States - 25_EM | ecosystem: Host-associated > Plants > Roots > Unclassified | place... | reverse complement strand
TTTTATATTTGCAGCATGGTTTATTGAATAAAATTTAGAATAAATAATAAAAAATATGCTAAAAAATTCTAATGATTTGAGTTAAAAAGAACAAAAATATATTAATTTTTAATCAAAAACTTAAATTGTTTATTCACGCATTTCCTTTTTGTTTTGATGAAAATATGGTTTTTTTATGAGAAATGTTTTTTTCTTAAGTGAAATCTCATTATGACCATGAGAGAAGGTTTCCATTAAAAACAATCATGAATAGATCCTTTTTCCGCACATATATGAGAAAATATAAGAATAAAAAATTAAAAATAAATATTTTATTCTAATTCAATATTAATAAGCAAGTTTCTTTAGTTTCTTTTTTACATGTTGCATATTATATTAATAGATAATTCCTTAAATATCATTTTAATTTATTTATTTAAAGAGAATCTTATTTTAAAATTGAGAAAGAAAGGATAAAAATAATTTTATTCTTCAATCGCCTCCTTTGATCCTCATTATTGTTATTCAGGCTTATGTGATGGAGGGTAAACACATAGTCATCATTCGAGCGGGGTCAATTGTTTATAGAGAAGGGGGTCCAAATGCCCCCCTTAGTTTTTTGAATTTTCTCTCATCAATCCTTGTACCTTTTCTTATATATTAATTGAGAAAATTATAAATCAGTCCTTTTAATTTTACAAAATGAATTAAATAATTCTTCTAGTTTTGTAAACTATTAAGTTAGTTATTTTTATCTATTTCAAGTTCTTTTTCAATTTTTTTATTTTAAAAATAGAAAATTAAAAAATAAGTAGAAAAATGTAAATGAGAAAAGAAAATATTTTTTTGGAATAAAATAATATATATTAAATATAGTTAACACTTATCGAGAGACTAATTAATTAGTTTTTAAAACTAAAGGGACAATTTGATTTATTTCTCAAATTGAAGAAACTAATTTATAATTGACTATATATTAACTCTATGGTTGATTTATATTAGTTTGTGATAAAAATCCAGTATTCTTTTGGCTTTTACCTTTATATAATTACTAATTATGTGAATCCCTTTGCGAGTTAGATATTTTTATTTTTTATAAAAAAAAATGATATATACAAATTTTCTGAATGTACTTTCATAGTTTAAAAACTTTAAGTTTAAATTAAAATTTTTTTACATACATGCAATCAAATAAATAAATAAAAAGTTATTAACGATATCAAAACATAAAACTTGAAAACTCGAGAAACATGTTTAAATCAAGATATTTAATCTTGAAAGATAAGATATTTATCAGGTTATGTTTGCTAAAAACTTTTATAAAAATAATTTTTTGATTTAAGCAAATGATAATATAAATAGAGATACAAATTAAATTAATTGAATAAAATAAAAGAGGAAAACAAACACCATGTAAGGCTTTATGTATTAGAAATATTATCTGAAAATATATATATTTTTCAAAAATAAAGCTCATCCATACAAAAGATAAAAAAAAAAATTATAGATGAATCACAAAAACTTTTTCAAATTTAAATGCATCACAAAAAAAAATCATCATTTAAAAGAGGTTCTCCAAATAAAATGAAAGAGAGAAGGGATACTAATTTAAATATAAATTAAAAACATAGAAAAAAACCATTAATTTAAAAAAGAATTAGAAAAAAACTAAAGGTCGTTGTTGGGTCTAGCAAGCCAAGCCAGCCCGCCTGGCCTGTTTTGCTAGGTTCCACACGAGTAGGAACTTAATTTTTTTTGTTTATAATTGGAGCAAACAACCCAAACGTTTAGAAAAAAAATCAGACAACACATCGCTTGCTAAGACAAGTGACGCGTCGTCAGATTTACCCAGATTTCAACCACTAGTGGCTGGAAAATTGAGTCTTAAGTTTTTTTACCTAAAAACCTGTTTTTCAACCCATTTTGATCCAAAACATTAATAAAACATTGTAGGAACCTTGATAAACTTATTTATGACCTAAAAAACCCAAAACAAAACTCACAAATCGAAATCAACCCGAAACCAAAAATCAATCCTAGCTCAGATCTTTTTTTTTTTTCACAAACTTCAAAGACCAAAAAACAAAACACACCTAGTATGAACTCATCTCATCAAATGTAACCATTTGACACAAATATTGTCCGCCTTGGTGGCCGAAATCGGTGTCAACGACACTTTTCTCTCTTTATCGTCGAAATCTAGCAACATCTCTCACTCCTCTCTCAACCAAGGGCTAAAAAATAACAAAAATAAACTTTTTTTATCAAAATTGAATTGTAGAGATATTGAGATACTAAAATTGTATAATTTGCGTGATTTTTAAAGTTTAAGGACTAAAGTGCATATTTTGACCAAACTTATAGCACAACCAAAGTACCAAAACTAAGGTGCCTTTTTTTTTTCATTTTGATCCCTCTTCTTTCAATCTCATCCTTTCATAAGAAATCAAATTCAATTGGTCTTCAATTAGGACTAAATCACAAAAAAAGAGTTTGAGGATCAAAATAAAATGACAAAAGATTTTGCACAACTCATCCACATTAATGTGTGAGAGGATGAACAATGGAGTCTTGTACAGTGAAAAACTCATGCCTTTTAGAGTTATACTTAATGATCTTTATATTTTATTTTTTCTTCGATAATTGATGGATCAACGTGTTTTATATAAGTTATTTTTGCCTAAAATTCATGTTTACAAAAGGACTAAAGGCAGGGTGATGACCTAACATCCCTATAAGGGTTTGACTAGCTATCAGACCTGACATCTCTGGGCTTAGCTATGCACTGAGCCTGAATACATATAGGTTAGGTGAGCTACCAAACTCGACATCCATTGGTTCAGTTACATGCTAAACCCAGATACACGTGGGTCCAGCAAGCTGCTACATCCCCGGGTTTAGCATCTCGTCGAGCCTAGATGGATGTAAAACTGATAATCTTTCTAGACCCTCTATTAGGCCATAAGACTTCATTTATTTTTCTCATAACCCTTAACATAGAAGTCTTCAAAAGTCTTCACCTATTGGTCCATAAAATATTAAGGTCAAGGGTATCCATCTCTCTATATCTCTGGATGTACAAAAGTCCTTAAAAGAACCTGTCATTTATCCCTTATTAATAATGTGTAAGGGATATTTATCTTTTTTTAATCCATATATCAAGGAAATTTTCCCTCGTTAATCCCTTTAGAGTAAGATGACACTTCAACTCCTCCTCTCCGTAAAAGGACAAGGTTCATGGACTATAAAAACCCTATAAATCCTTCAAATAAGACAAGTTCACAGTCTCCATTGTTACTGCATATTTTATTTCCAGTCTCCCTCTAAAATACTGTGATCTTTTCTTTTAAAAAGATACTTACTTAAGTATTTGAGAGTCTCCAATTCCATCAAAAAGGACCTTTTACAGGTACTAACCACCGACCACATTGGCTTATCAGGCAACTTGGTTAGGAAGAATTGATCAGATTACTAGAATTAAGAGATTAATCGATTATCCAACATATAAATCTTGTTATTAAGCTAATTGGATTTTCTAGGATATCATCAATAATATATATTTTTTAATTTATACATATGGAATTCCTATTTTATTTGAGAGTTCTAACATTAATTATCTATAAGAGAATTTTCTTTTATCCTTTCAAATTAATTTTAAGATATTGAAGGACATTTTCATTATAAAATGAGAAACAAAAATACATAAAAAAAGAATGTGTTCGATATAAGGATTTATGACCTTCATTTTAAAATTTGGGGAATTCTTGAAGAAATTATCAAATAAATAATGATAAATTTATCAATTAATATGTGAAAAAACATTACTTGCAAGAACTTGTTTTTATTTATTTTTAAAAAGAATTGATTAATTCTTAATCCTTCTATTGTATTTATCAAGATTATCTAATTAATCCTTATAGTATAAAAATAATTGAATGATTATTAGTAGATATTAAACATCATCGATTTAGAATTAAAGAACTTCAATATTGAACACTTGTACTTGAACAATGGGTATCGAAATTTATTTAAATACTAGTATGCATTTGTGAATTTCATTATTAAATTGTTTATTATTTTATTATTGTCATTTGCAGGATCATTGTACACTGCAGGTCAGGGTTGATATATTAGGGTTAGATTTTGTTGTATTAGGTATATTTTGTATGCACACACTTGTTATGTATATTTAGTAGAATCCTTAACTTTATTTTGTAAATTAATCATTTTGTAAACTCTTTAGATGGAGTACCATGCATTTACTTTTCTTGTTACATATTTTATATGCTTGTCCTTTTGATTTTTAAGATTTATTATTCATAGTTTATGGAAGAAAATTTCGTGCATGCCAATCTTGACTTGTGTTGATGTGGGGTAAGGTCCAGGATGGTTAGACCATGATTGTGATGTTGTTTGGGATATGATTAAAGATGTCGTTAACTTGGTAGCCTCCAAGTATATGGAAAACTCTGCTAAAATTTTGACAAGATCTTTAATATAGTAAGATTATGCTTAGCCACTTATATATATGAATTATATTAAAAAAGAATTGACTCTAATGTTGTATATAAGCATATTACTCGGACACAACATGTGTTAAAAATTAGGATGTTGCATTTTGGTATCAGAGCATTTGGTTATAATTTATAAGGAAGAATGAATTTATGTTAATGACAATTGAATTTCATTCTAGGATGGTACGTACTTGTTAAGGAATGAGGACTACCTCATCTTTTAGATAGAGACATGAGAGAGTGAGAGATTATAGGGATGATCTTTTAAGGGACACAAGATCACATTCATTTGAGATACAGTCTCAGCCTACCAAGAGGGAACCCTTTATACCTAGAGCTGTTTTTCTATCAATTATAGTAGAGATGCCATGACCAAAGACAATACAGAGGCCAGAACAGGTTGGTGAGCTTCCTTTTATAACTTCCTTGAAGGCACCTCCTACCTTGGATCCTACTTATTTATGACAGATAGCCAGAGCTATTGTATCTAAGATACCAGCGACTGTTAGTGCAGCTAGAGGAGAGGGTACTCATACCTTTTCCACTGAGTTAAGTGTATGAGAGATATTGGTTGTGTACCCTATATGGGAGATGATGATACAAAAGTTGTAGGACAATGACTTTAGTAGGTAGAGGAGTCATTTATCCAAATTTCAATACCTAGGGATATCAAGGTAAATTGTGTGGCACAGTTACTCTCAAATGGTACTCGAATTTGGTGGGCTACTATTAAGACTCGAAAGGCAGGTGAGAAGCTGAGTTGGGTTGATTTATTAAGAAAGTTTGAGACTAGATATTACTTCTTACAACATTAGTGGAGTAAAGGGAATAAGTTCTTGGGATTAAGACAGGGGGGTATAATCGTGGGACAATATGAGAGATGATTCCAAGAGCTTTTTATATTTTCCTATACCTTGCTCCCAACAGAGTAGCACATAATAAAAAATTTAAAGAAGGACTCAAACAAGAGCTGAAGAAGGGATTGGTAGCCCTGCAACGTGTGATAGTTAGATAGTTGGATTAGGATGCTCAGACATTAGAGGTTGTGATGGGATATGAGGAGCCCTCGGATGGGAGATATGATTGGGTGGATTTGGGGAAGAGGAAAGAGCTTGCATCTTCTGTAGGCAAGCCTTTTTTTCCTAAGAGATGAGAAAGGCCTCAGCATGGTCAATCTTTTTGGAAATGAGGTTTCTCTACTGGGGGATCAGCTGGCAGGTTTCCATAGTTTAGTATGGGAGGATTTCCTTTTAGAGGAGGATGGCTAGAGAAGCATATGGTGGCAGTTCATCAAGGACTATTACTCAAAGATCATTTACTTTCCCATGTTGTGATATTTATAGATGGCTTCATCTTGAAGATTGTAGGGTGATTGTAAGGAGGTGTTTTATTTATAAGTAGGAGGGGCATCATCGGCGAGTGTGTTCATAATTAGAGGAAAGATGTCATTTATATGGAGAGTATTCACATTTCAGATGAAATTGTCCAAATAGGACTTTGGCACTGAGTCAGCCACGGTCAGAGACAGTGGATAAACCCAGTGGAGAGTAGATGAGGCCTCTCTAGTTAGGAGTTGGCACTAGTAGGGGTCGAGGTTAGGGACAGTATAACAGGACTCAGGGCAGAGTATATTAAATGGATCAGAATGCTGCTAGAGCCTCATCAGATGTGGTGGCATGTATGATCACTGTAAATACTTAGAAAGGCTATACATTATTTCAATTAGGAGCCATACATTCTTTTGTATCTTGTAAATTTACCAATAAATTAAATACACCTATAAGAAAAGTGGAGAAAGGGTTAGTTATTAGTACACCTTCAAGGGAGGAGGTAGAAATAGAAGATGTTTATGAAGGGTTTACTATTTTGATAGAGAGTTATGAGTTAAAGGTAGATCTAATACCACTAGATATGCTAGATTTTGATATAATTTTAGGGATAAATTGGTTAAGTATGTACCATGCTAAGATGGACTGTTATGCTAAGATAATTATTCTTAAAATGACAAATAATGATAAGGTCAAATTAAAAAAGGAGAGAAATATGATGTTTAATGGGTTAATTTTAATGATGACTGCTAGGAAATTAATACGAAAAAGGTGTGAGGATTTCATAGCATATGTAAAGGATGTATATAAGAGAGGAAATGAATTAAAAAGATATTCCAATAATATGAGAATACCCTGATTTATTTCTTGAGGAAGTACCAGGATTACTTTATAGACAGGAAATAGAGGAGACTATAGAGGTCATGCCAAGCACTGCACCTATTTCCCAAGCTCCATATAGGATAGCTCCTATTGAACTAGCAGAGTTAAAGGTGCAATTGAAAGGCTCCTATTGAACTAGCAGAGTTAAAGGTGCAATTGAAAGAATTACTAGAAAAAGGGTCCATTTGACCCAATAGTTCACCTTGGGAAGCTGTGTATAGATTATAGACAGCTAAATAGCATAACCATAAAAAATAGATATTCATTTCCTAGAATTGATTATTTGTTTGATCAAATTAAAGGAGCACAAGTATTATTTTTTTAAGATAGATTTACAATAAGGATATCATCAGCTAAGGATTGAGGAGTAAGATGTATAAAAAATAGCTTTTAGGACTCGTTATGACCATTACGAGTTCTTAGTGATGCCATTTGGGCTAACTAACACTCCAACAATGTTTATAGACTTAATGAATAGAGTCTTCAAACTTTATTTGGATAGATTTGTTATGGTGTTTATAGATGATATTTTGATATACTCTTATTCTTGAAACATGACAACATTTGAGAATGGTATTGAAGATGTTGAGGCAACATAAGCTATATGTTAAACTAAGTAAGTGTGAGTTTTGGTTGGATGAGATAGTATTCTTAGGCCATGTGATATAAAAAAAAGCATATATATGGATCATAAGAAGGTAGAAGCAGTGTTAAAATGGGAGAGGCCTATGAATGTGACTGAAATTCATAGTTTTATGAAGCTGGCAGGTATTATAGGAGGCTTATAAAAGGGTTTTCGACTATAGCCTCTCTGCTAACTCCGTTAACTAGGAAGGAAGTCAAGTTTGAGTGGTCAAATGAATGTGAAGAAATTTTTCTAGAATTGAATAAGCAATTGACTTCAGCTCCAGCATTGGCACTTCCAAAGGGTTAGGATGGATTTGTGGATTATAATGATGCTTCCATTAAAGGTTTAGGTTGTGTACTTATGCAACATGACAAAGTAATTGTTTATGCTTCGAGACAGTTAAAACCATATGAAGTAAATTATATGGTGCATGGCTTGGAGTTAGTAGCTATAGTGTTTGCTTTGAGAATATAGAAACATTACTTCTATGGAACTCAAGTATAGATTTTTACAGACCATAAGAGTTTAAAGTACTTAATGTCATATAAGGAGTTAAATATAAGGTAGAAGAGGTGGATAGAACTGATAAAAGATTATGATTGTATCATCGATTATCATCTTGGAAAAATAAATGTGATAGTTTATGCTTTGAGTCGAAAGAATAAGACTGTGATTGGTGGTGTCTTAGCTGGAGACAAAATCAAACTTCTAGAATTGGCTAAGTTTAAAGTACAGTTGAATCTGGGAGTAAGAGGATCATTATTAGCAAAATTGATAGTGCAACCAATTCAAAGAGAAAGAATTTTAGAAGTTTAAAAGACCAATAATGAGTTAGAAAAGATAAGAAGAGAAATTGCATTAAAATAAAATACATCATTTGGTATATTGGAAAATAGAATGTTAGTATTGGGAAAATGAATTTGTATACCAAATGACAAGGTTTTAAATGAAGAAATTTTTTGTGGAGCACATGAATCTAGACTTGTAATTCATCTTGGAAATATTAAGACGTATAGAAATTTGAAGAAGAATTACTCGTGGCCTAATATGAAAAGAGAAATAGCAAAATATATGGCAAAATATGTAGTATGTCAGCAAGTAAAGGTAGAACATCAATAACACGTAGGGCAATTACAGCCTCTTTCGATTCTATGATGGAAATGGGAATATATCACTATGGATTTTGTATCAAGATTACCAAGAAGCAAGAAAGGTAATGATGTAATTTGAGTGATTATGGATCAATTAACTAAGTATTTTTACCGAAGAGAATAAGTGATTTGACTCCATGGGATTCCATTATTCATAATCTATGATAAAGACCCATAGTTCACTTCAAGATTGTGCTCAAGCACACAGCGTGCCTTGGCATAAATTTGAACTTAAGCAGCATTGTTTTTCATCCGCAGATAGATGGTCAGTCTGAAAGAACCATTCAGATCTTAGAAGGTTTGTTAAGGTCCTGCATTTTGGAACTTGGGAGACACTAGGAAGAACATTTGTCATTAGTGGAATTATCATACAACAATAGTTATGAGGCTATTATTGGTATGACTTTATATGAAGCATTGTAAGGAAGAAAATTTCAGACTCCTTTATGTTACGTGGACAATCAAAGAAGACCATTGGAATTTATGGTGGGGGATCAAGTATTCTTAAAGGTTCCTTTGGTGAAAATATTATGGAGGAGTTCCCAAATTAAAAAAGAAACCTGAAAAAGAGAATCTGAAATGAGAAACAAGTATCTAGAATTATTTTCACAAACAAGTATAAATGTCAATTTTGAGGATGAAATTTTTATAAAAAGGGGAGAATGAAAACCCTTGAATAGAATATACACAAATAGTAAGAATTCTATTATGTTAAATGAATAGAAAAATATTTAACTCCGTGAGGAAGATTATAACTTTGGGAATTTGGAATAAAATATTTATGTGAGAAAACTATATTGATATATATTCAATGAAAAATCACAATAACTCAGCCTCAATTTAGAATAAACCAATGGTGGATCTAGGGACAATTTAACCTAGAAATAAATGATTAAATCCAAAGAAAACTCTAATTAAAAGAAAAGGATGAAAAATTACTCAACTAGAAACCACACACAAAGGAGGTTCCAATCGGATTATAAATTGTTAACATAATTACATTAGTTATCTTATTTGAATAATGATAATACTTGTAAATGTTGTCAGGTATTCATGATTATAGCTTATGTTAACAACAAATCAAGTTCCTTTCATAGCACAGGTGTCGGTTATACCATACAGTTGGGCTCTGAAAGTGCCAAGTATTTGTTGTACCAAGGGTTATACAACATAAATCTAGATTATCCATTTAACAAGCAAAGTATTAAAAGTGAACAAGATAACAAATACATAACATGCTAGTATCAAACATTAAAGTCTATGTTGAGTTTATACTATACTTATTCTTACACCATTAGTGTAACCTTTTCACCTTGACATAATAAACTTAGCTAAACATAATGAAAGAGAGAAACATAAATAAACAAGATAAGAACATAAATAAGATATAATTTAACTAAGTAAAGGAAAGGTAATGAAAAGTATAAACAAGAGATTAATATAAACAAAACTTAAGCATTATAAAAATATAAAGAGAGAGAGAGAAAGCAAGAACATGATCTTGATCTGAAAACCAAGATTTCTAAATGCATGGCAAATGCCTTCTTTTATAGGACAAAATTCAGAACTATTGATTTTATGACTAATTGTTGACTGGGTGGCCACATCTTGACTTGGTAACAATTCTTATCTTCTTGTCTGAACAAAACGTCATTGCTAATGTCAGAATTTGAGTAGATAGTCCTCATGAAAGCTCTAGGAAATTGTCTCAACTTTTTAACAAAATAAGAATCGGTGCATTTGGACCTCTAAAACTCGAGATATGGGTTGAACACTGAAAAGTGTCTGGGCTGCAGGACAGATTCTGACTTCTCTGTTGTTGCTATAATTTGAACTTTAAAACGGTCCTTTTGAATCTTGGACTCTTCATAAAAGTTTTAGGCCTATATCTTAGCTTTCCATCCATATAGACTAGACCTAAATCCAAGTTCTACAGCTCCAGTTATGATCCAATAACCGAATGGTGTTCCAGTTTGGACTGAACCAGCATCTCTTTTCTAAGCTTGGCCCTCTCTTTGTCTTCTCAATTTCAGCAGTTAAACTCATCAATCAATCATTTGATTTATGTGATAGGCCTGCATTTAAGATGAATATTTACCATAAATTAAAGGTATCTTATATTATTAGACTTGTTATTATAAAATATGTTTTAGTTAAGGAGTTATTGATACTTCAAGTGCAAAATGATGATATAAAACCTTGATAAAAAAAAAATACACTTTTAAGTACTAATCAAAAAAAGAATGAGAAAAGAGATGGTGTAGCATTAAATTATTAGAAATGGAGTTTAGTGAGCCAATGTAAGAAAAAAGAAATATTACGGCCAAAGTAAAGATGAAGAAAATATTTAGGGTCAATGTGAAAATAAAGAAAAATGTAGGGTTAATATGTAAATAAAAAAAAATATAAAAGGCTAATATGCAAATAAAGAAACTATAAGGATCTAATATACAAATAAAGGATTTATGAGGTATACATAGAAGTTTTGGCTTCCAAAGGAAGCCAAGTTCCAGCCAGCCTTGCATGCTAAAGAGAGAGGAGGAAGCCTTACAAATTTCTTGGTAAACACTAATAAAAACATAGATTTAAGGTATTGGGAGATAAAAACCACCAAGAAAAATTCAAGGGATAGAAGAGAGTATAGGTTGTAAGTGAGGGTTTTAGATGAAGTGAAGGGAGAAAAGAGAAAGTGAAGACAACTTAGTTTATCCTTGCATTTGTCTCTTGATTCGTCATCTATCAAGGGTAATGTCGCACCCTCGCGGCGGAGCGCGGCGACCCCTCGATTGGTTTCGGGGTCTTTTTGTTTATTTGTGTAAAAGGGAGTCGCCACCTAGTATTATGGTCACTAGGAAACCTGACTGGTCTTTCAGAGATTCTAAGGCAAGGGACTGGTTGCGTAAAGGGAAGGTGTTAGCACCCCTAGTACGCCCTACCTAAGGTAAGCTG
>Ga0307518_10003415_pt1 | contig 11431 bp, 16 predicted proteins | sample 25_EM_MG_FD_203889 | JGI IMG/M metagenome (GOLD analysis project Ga0307518, IMG submission 203889) | Populus trichocarpa ectomycorrhiza microbial communities from riparian zone in the Pacific Northwest, United States - 25_EM | ecosystem: Host-associated > Plants > Roots > Unclassified | place... | reverse complement strand
GCTGCATATAAGCCTTGTGGGGTAATAGTAGCCTGTTGGCAGTGTGCATAGGTAAGGAAAGGCTTTGTGTTGTGTGATATGGCAATATTTTTCAAATCTCCACATTTTGTGGGGTAAGTTCCTATGACACTCCATCTGTACCAAAAATCACGCATGTTTTTTAGGGTGCTTCCGCAAAACATTTTGTGTGCAATATTTCATTACATCCCTGTGTGACTTTTTTTTTCTGACTGTGCTTGTGTGTAATATTTTTTACACCGCTGTGTGACTTTTTTTTGGTGACCATCTGTACATTTTTTGTTGCACTTTTTTTTTTGGCAGGGAGACAAAAAATTAGTGAAATGCATGGGTCTGTATGGTTGGCATTTTTGTACCCACATACCAGTGGTCACAAGTAGGGGGGGGGGGGGGAAGAGGAGGGGGGTGGTATGTACTGCAATGCTAGCTCGGACAACCATGCCCACTCAATTGATAATGATTAACACAAAAATGTCCATAGCTAAAATAAGCACTAATACTAATGGTAACGGTCATTCATGTCATCACCATCGCTGTGCACATGTTGGTGCTGGTGCTGGGGGCAGTTGTTCATGTTGTTGCCGTCATCATTGTTATGCGAGTGATGGTGCTGTGTCATCGTTGTACGTCGCCACTGTCATCCACCTCGTTGTCCACGTCATGTTGTTGTGGCACTGGCCATCTGCGTCACCTCATCATCATTGTCATTGTCGTGTTGCCATGGCACTGGCCATCTGCATTGTGCTTCCATGGACATGTCGTCGTCGTCATCTCACCATGGCACTTGCCATGGGTGTCATGTTGTTGTTGTCTTTGTCATGCTGCCGTTGACGTGTCATTGTTGTGCAGATGCAGGTGTAGCTGATGTTGCTGTGTAGGTGATGGTCTGGTGCTGGTGTCATAGTAGTTGTTGTGCAGGTGCTGGCACTGTCGTCATCGCTGTCGTCGTGTGGGTGCTGGTGCTGGATCGTAGTCGTCGTGTGGGTAATGGTGCTAGTACTGGAGATGGGATGGTTGTGGTTGTGGTTGTGCAGATGTGGGTGCTGTTGGTGGTGCTGGTGTAGTTGTTGTGGTCGTGGTTGTGCAGATGCTGGTACTGGTGCTGTTGTTGCTGAGGTAGTTGTTGTCACTGTCATGTGGGTACTGGTACTGGTACTGGGGTGGTCATCATAGTTGCCATGGTGGCATGGGTGTTGCTGCTGCTGGAGTTGTTGTCATCTGGTAGCATGGCTATGATTGGCGTTAGTGGTGGTAAGAGTGTTGGTACATACTGGTGCTGGTGCTGGTGCTAGAGTGGTCGTTGTGATCGTTGTGATCACGTGAGTACTGCTGCTGCTGGAGTTGTCATCATTGTGGCAGCGTGGCTATGACCAGTATAGAGCATGGTGGTTACATGCTGGACGCTTGTCGTTGTTGGGTGCTGATTGTGAGAGATACACATGGGCATGTACCTGTAGGTGTAGGTATGGGTGCGGCCCCCAAGAACCATATACAGTACACAAGTATGACATATATGACAGTCATAGGTATGGAAATTGCATGGTGTAGTCCAAGGATGTACATACAGTAGACTTAGGTACGATTTCAAGCCCGAGTGCCACGTCAAGTGTTGCATGGTTTGTCCAGCTCTTTATGCCAACTAAGGTATCGGCCATATGGTGTGGCCCAAGCAGCTTGCAAAAGTGCATGGGGACACTTCTCCAGGTCTATAATGTGAGCTGTAGGCAACCAATCTTGCATACAATCAAACAACACTTTGTCCGCACCCTGAGCACCCAGCTCAGTGAGGAGTGGAGCCTTTGTGAGTTCAAGGCCATGCCAGAAAATGTTCTCCACATCATTGAGTGCGACATTCGGGTAGATTGTCTGAGTGAGAATGTTCAATATTGTCAGTACTGAAGCGCTGGAATATGAAACAAAGATGCACCTCATAGGCATAACTGTCTTCATTGAAACAATCCATTCTAATCTCTGATTCACCAGGTTTGCAAATCCACAGATGGAATTGCACAGATGTTATGGAAAACCATGTGTGACTGTCCACAGTCACCAATTGTTACGACCATGTCCAACTCTGGGTTTTATCTGGTCACTCTGGTCGCATCGCAGCTCTACAGCTCAACTCCGGTCGTGCATCACTTACTCCGGTCACGGTCATGCAGAGATACCTCCGTTAAGTATGACCCTTGGTCTAATCCCTATACAGTCCTTACTACACCTTGCCGTCTACCCTGCCTTGACATGAGTTCTCCGTGTACTCGATATATCTGTCACGACCGTGTGATGCCTCGTGACTCCGCAAGGCCTCTAGTCTGTTATAGACTCAAGTCCGATCGCAATCGGACACCTCCGACGCTACGTACCCATCTCCGCTCCGACAATTGACGCTCCGTCTCCTTTTAGTAAATAGTTCCGCGCTTACGCCTCCGGTTATTGTATACTTCCGTTCCGCTTCCGTTCCTGTTCCCCTTGTTCCCGTTTTAGATTAGGTCTGATTACTCATAGCTGTGTTCCGTTAACCTTTTGATCCGTTACGCTTATCACTGATCTCCGTTCCGTGTATGTTACTCATCCGTTTGTCATCCGCAGACTCTTAGCTACCTCTCTGCTATGTCTCTCCTCCACTTCTCGGTTACTATACATATCCGATGTAAACTATAAGTACTCCGCACGCTGAGGGGATTGTCCCTCAGTTCGAATATCATCTTGAATACTTCCTGCGAACTCCCCTCTGTTCTCCTCTGTCTCCTCTGCCTTCTGGCAACTCCGACCTTCGTCGGACCTCCGTCACTCTGTCCTTAAGTCCTCCGAAATAAGAGGACGCAGGTATCGCAAGGGCGCAGCACATACGCTGAAGCCAAAGTCCTCAACACCTCCGCATCTCCTCCGCCTGTCGTCGACAACCCTTCGCACTTATCTCCGCTCGTGTCAGAGTTCGTCGGAGGAACCGGTTCTGACAATATCTCCTACCTTGTATCATTTTCACCGGACCTGACCTAGTCCCAACTCTGGTTGTTCCTTGTCCACCTTTAAGGCTGTTTACTTGTCACCGTAAATACTCGTCCCTATTTCTTACTTAGTATAAGTACTCTGTAGTTTATTCTGTATACCTCAGTCTGAAATCAACTTAGCCACTACTCCAGTTTCTGTCTGTCTCTGTCTCTGTCTCTGTCTCCATTTCCGTCCCCAACCTCTTGACCGGAACCTACGCAAGGGATCAACGCTCGTTGTCCTTAGTTGTTGAATCCAAGTGGTCACCAACTCTGGCCAGACTAACTTCTTGTCCAGCCCCCTGCCCTTGTCCTTCGTCCGCTTCCGTCCGGACTTGACCGGAGTAGACCCGGACTTGACACCAATGAAAACCCCTCAGCACTCGCATAATCCGTCCACTCAGCAAACATCATTGGTTTTAATGACCAAAGATTCCTCGCGATGGATCTGTTCGCACCTGGGCTGTGAAATGGCTGCTCTTGTTTGAATAAGATCTTGCCAATGAGTAATAGGCCAGGAAGATCTTGAACGTAGGCCCAGAGCTTCCCATTACCCAGATTGTCTCCAGCATAATGGTACCCACTTTGTGCCCCTCATGCCACACCTGGACTGTTAAGTCAGGCACTCCATTGATAGACTCCCCTTGATGAAAAGTGTTGGAACCTGCTTGACAATATGCAATAGCTGAAGGGATCAGGATAGTACGCAGAATATTGTTAAGATCTGCTGTGAGAATCAATAAGAGGGATTCATGAGCAGGGCTGGGTGATAGAGCCATTAGACATTGAGAGTCAAAGAAGAAGGTGATTTTAGGCCTGAGATGCAATGGTTCGTCACAGCGTGGGATGGTAATAATAGGTAACACACCTGATCCACGTTTTCCGATACTCATCACTTTCTAAGTGTTCCATAATGTAGATGTAATCGCTAAAAGATACATTTTCATACTGCTCAAGTATCCATTAAACCCTTGACATCTGAGAACAATGCCAACTTACGACTAAGTATTATTGTTGGCCCCTTGAAAGATCCTGAAGGATTTTCTTGCACTTTGCTTGATAAATGAGCAGTCAGTCACAGAACACTGTTGTTATATTTTTCATGACCTTACCAAGAGTTGAGTATACTTGTGAGGGAGAGGTATTCTGCTGTGTGACCAAGGTACCAGATTCAACAGTGGGTGAAAAAACCTGCCCATCCCTAGGCATAACATGTGTTGGCAGCCCTTTCTGAGTGGATGGAAGGGAAGATGCCATCCAGTTTTTCTTCCTCATTCTTTGTTCACCCTCGACACGAGCTTGTGGGTATGGATCAAGAGGTGGGCTTATGTCAGCACCTGAAACTGATGGCAAAATAGGAGCACACACATGCACTGAATTGAATAAAACAGATCAAACAATCAATGCATTTCTCGTAAGATAACTAACTAATTACATGGACAAGGGCCACAGAAATTACTGTCGTACATGTTTTTTTAAAGATGGGAAACCCCAATGTCCACAAGCTCTGGAATGCAATAGTCTCTCCCAAGTCGGATGAGCTCAACTGGAGAGACATGGCATAAATTCTCTTTGATGCGATTGACAACAAACCCACAGAGCTCAGAAGAGCATCAGAACTTGTCAGTAAACTCAAACAAGTCGTGGAGGTCTGAAAACGTATAAAAAGAACGGATGCTAACAAATTGATTTAGAGGTTAAATAGTTGAGTTACAAGAGAGGACTTACTAACCACAACTCCCCTCAAGGTACAAATCAAATTGCTTCATGGTCAATGGCAGTATAATTGGGTCCTTGTCAATTGTCCCCTCTGTCCTTGGTTCACCAAAGTGCACACCCAAGGTGAGCATGTCAAAGATTTCGGAATATTTCTCCAAGGTATCATGGACAAGTTTGTATAGTGTATCCTCAGCCCAGAAAATCAGTGAACCATTTGGATAGTAGAAGCGGGGGTGGCGGATAACTGTGCTCTCAGGAGGAGGTACAGACATCATGAATATACGAGGAAAGCTGTACTTGGGCTTATATAGCTACCACAAGGTACATATTTACCAATGTTTGTACCTGAGCTCTTGTAGCGATCAGAATTCTGCCCATTAATGACATGACCTCCACTGCCCAACAAGTGTTTCCACTCCTTCCATGACACTACCATGGCGGATGGCCAGCTGATGTTCACAACACTTACGAAGTCATCAAGAGAACATATGATCAGGCCATTTGTGTCCTCCGATCTGATAGTTCTTCTGATCCCACTTGGGTCGCGTTTCACATTGACGCACTCTCTTCAACAGCACTCCCCATACTTGAAGCACTTATTCCTAGTAGTGCCAGCCATGAGGATGAACCTTTGCCTGTTGAATGGATCATGGGCATTGCAAGACTGCTGGGACAAGCAGTTCAAGACCTCCAGGCCATGACACATGTCACCAACACTTTGTCAGTCCAATTTTGTGTTAGGGAGCTATACTGACTTATTTCATAGGGAACAGCAAGGTGTTAGTATCCCAGGACTTGTAACGAAAGACACGAACGGTCAATGAGGACAACCTCAGCAGTCCATCTGCCTCAACTTCCTTACTGAGGTTGTCACAAACAATAGTTGTCACATCAATCTCAGTGAACTTGCTCATATCCTAGGGATTAGCTGTATGACACTTTGGTGAAACATGCAGAAACATGGCCTGAAGCAGAGCTACACTTTATTAAGCAACAACGAGCTGGACTTACTAGTGAGGACGTTCAAGAGGCACAAACTGGAGTCTGGCTTCAGATATTTACTTGGACACTTACAGTGTCAAGGGATTTGAGTCCAACGTAAACAGATATGGCAATCATTGTGTTGTGTTGATAGACTAGGTCAACATTTATGAGAGCATCGTGTTATTCAATGCAGGGTATATCGCATCAAGAGATCAAATGCACTCTAGCATATCGACGGTCATCACAAGCTCATCCAATGGGGGTTCATGATTCATGGAATCATTGATGGCTACTGTCGAACGGCACGTACTAGGCTCACTGATATGTTCCTTGGTTGGCTGGTCTTATGGTTTCAACAGATTACCGGCTTATGAGCAAGTACAGATAACTATGCATCAACTGTTCTTGATGTATTCCTCAATGTACGGGAGAAATATGGTCTGCCATCATGTATGAGAGGCGATCAAGGTGGTGGAAACGTCAATGTGGCTACATATATGGTGGCTGCACAGGGCCCCAACCGCAGATCGTTCATGTGGGGATCGTAAGTCACTGCTATGAACTTCATCTCTATGATTACCTTGACATCTGAACTACAGATCTACCCAAAACTCTAGGATTGAGCACATATGGGTCAAACTTGGAACCCAATTTGTATGCTGATGGTGCGGATTTTTTGTTCATTGTGAAAGATGCCATCACCTCAATATAGAGAACATCAACCATCTATGGCTCCTTCAAAGACTCTTTCTTGGGCCCATTGATGGTGATTGTGAAGTTTTTCACCAGGAATGGAACCTTCACCCTATAAGTGGGCCCACAACCAATAACAAAAGTCCACAGGTATGTCATGTGTATTGGTTGTACCCAATTTTACTGACATGTCCACAAGGACTTGTGGCTTATCAGTCATGTTACACTAGGGGTGTATCATGATGAATGTGAGGGTATCCATCCCCTCACTATGGAACAGTACTATGGTGTCCATGGCCATGAACAGATCCGTTTAAATGGTCAAACTGGTGCAGGACATCCTCTTGATGAGGATCCAGAGGAAGGTGATGAAGAAATCATCGCAGATGGACATAGTGGTATCCTTGAAAGGCTTGAAGCTGACATTTGGGTTCAAGTGTGTCATGAAGCAGTTGAGGTTCCAGGAAAAGGATCGCCTTTCATATCTGTTGAAGATGAGACCAAATTTTGGTTGGTGCTTGACCATGTGATGCTTGAAAATACTGTGCTGACATGGTATGGTTTACTATCAGAGGGGGATGAAATAGAAGGTGGTGAATCAACACTGGAGCACATTCCAATTGGGTATCATGGAACAAAATATGTTACTGTGTCATTGGCAGAACCAGTGTGGGCAAGGCGGGCAAAGACTTGGTGCCAGGTGCTCACTGTTTTAACTCTCTTTGATGCAAGTGGCTACTTCAACAAACAGTAGTAGATTCGTAAATTATGGTAACACGACCCGGTGGGTATTTAATGCACATTCGCTTGAGCATTGCAATTTGTCTTTCTTTGTAGTGACACTGTTGATCATGCACTTGGACTACTACTCTGCTAATACGGCTGCTTTGCTGCTTCTATGGCAGGCAATCAGTACTGTCATGAGGTCAAGAATGGCCAAAAATGCAGTTGCGAGCAGTTCACAGAACCCATTGACCCAAATGCTCATTATTTTTGTTGGGAATGTCTGCATGGATTCAGCAAACACAAACTGCAAGAACTACCTGGAGAAGAACTGGGCCTGTTGGCGGCCAAGGTGAAGGTAGAGGACAATGATGCTGTCAGCTGGAAGCTTTTGGAAGTATTCCATCAACGGAAGGCCTCAAGTCATGGCATTGACCTGCTATCTTTGGATCTCCACCAAGCACATGAAGAAGTGATCAAAGGGTTCAAGAGTGGTGGCACCAGTGGCAGACGGCCTTGGCAACCAAAACCAAGGTACTGTTCAGATGCTTCCTATGTGTATTCTAATGTATAGATACTATAGAAACAGGCTGGCTTCATCAGGAAGTCACAGAGGGCTGCATCTACCAGCCAAAACATAGATGCACCACAAGAGGTTCAAGTGGGAATGTGGATTATTTTGATCAATGCTTTGGATAATGTACATATGATTTAAGCTCATGTGAACGCAGACTAAAACACAATCACAGGAAGGTGAACTGGTTGATATGAAGCAACTGTCAAGAACGGGGTTATACATGGTGGAACAATGTCAATGTGCCCATACTGGCCAAGGAGCGGCTAAATTTGCATTCTGAAGGACTTGGACTCATGAAGAAGTTGATACTTACTTCAAACGAGAGGTCTTTCCGCATGCGCGCGCACTAGGGTATGCCACTGAATGTGACAAGGGTAAAAGCAAAGATCGCCCAACTTACTGGAAATTGATCAACAAGGAGAAACAGTGGTACAAGCTTGCAGTAACTCGTGGTCCACCCACCGGCAAGGATTTGTACCGCTATTGAGGACGGCCAAAATGTCCATTGCCAGACTTGAATGTAATCATAGGTATGACAACAAGTCCCACACTCTTTAACCAGTACTCATACATCATCATAGCGCTGTGTATTCCTGTTCCAGCTAAAATATACGCATCATGGGACCCAAATTTCGAATCATCTCCGTCAAGTGACAGTTCAGATTATGAGTCCTCACTATTCCAAGCAGTGAAAAGAATATCAAAACAGGACCCCTATGGTATGTCATTTAGTGACCATAGCGATTGTATCTGACTTCCTTTATAGAATTGTCTCCTCATACTGGACAACCAAAGGGAAAATGGGGCCAATATCAATTGGCCTCGCCACACATCATTGAAATTGATAGTGACAACTCTGACGAGCCAACATCTGGCACTCAAGGAAGGGTTGGTCCTGTCACCCGATCCAAGCCATCAAGGCATATGTCTTGTTTCCTTATTTCTAAAATTTTGTTGTGTACTTACAACCAAGCTGGTCCATTACAGTAGTTTTCCTTCCTGGTGGTAACAATTTAATGGATGCAACCAGCCTTCAAGATGACATGAAAGCACTCTCAGCCTCTCCACTTTGACCTGTACATGCCGACCAGTCATATCAAATTTCAAATAGCACTGGCATTATGAATTGCTGTATTGCAGTGCCTCTTGGGGTTGTCAAGACTCTCAATATTTTTGGAAGATTTGACGACTGCCCATCCATACACCCACTCATCAATCCGTGGACAGAAAATTATTTCATTGGTGCAGTAGAGCCAGTGATTCATGTTATGGAGAAGTGAGGTATGAAGGTGACATACTTCTTATATGTACCACCAGAAACGCTTTCACGTTATCACCTGCTTCTTTTACCCCAGCATACCTTCCCTTGCAATGGTTTCTACCACTCAATAATGCCAGCCTATCAGTTGTTCATCTTGGTTTCATTCCTTCCCTAGTTTCAGATGATAAGAGTCACTTTGTCATCTCAGTTTTGCACTTTTATCTTCACCATTACTCTTGTTTTCTCTATGTTACAATTTATTTACCTTTAATTAGTCCATGTCAAGTCCGGGTCTACTCCGGTAGGGGGTCCGGTCAAGTCCAGACGAAAGTGGACAAAGGACAAGGGCAGGGGGCTGGACAAGAAGTTAGTCCGGCCGGAGTTGGTGACTGCTTGGATTCAACGGCTAAGGGCAACGAGCATTGATCCCTTGTGTAGGTTCCAGTCAAGAGGTTGGAGACAGAGACGGAGACAGAGACGGAGACAGACAGAAACTGGAGTAGTGACTAAGTTGATTTCAGACTGAGGAGTACAGGATAATCTACAGAGTACTTATACTAAGTGCAAACTAGGGACGTGTATATACGGTGACAAGTAACAGCCTAAAGGCGGACAAGGAACGACCAGAGTAAGGACTAGGTCAGGTCCGGTGAAAACAAAGTCAGGTCCGAGTAAAATAAACCAGGTCCGGTGAAAATGATACAAGGCACAGGATATATTGAGAACATGGAGAACTCACGAACAGGCAGGGTAGACGGCGAGGTGTGGTAAAGAGTGAATGGAGTATAGACCAAGGGTTGTACTTGACAGAAGTCTAACTGCGCGACCGTGACCAGAGTAAGTGATGGGCGACCGGAGTTGAGCTGTAGAGCTGCAATGCAACCGGAGTGACCAGATAGGACCCGGAGTTGGACATGGTTGTAACAGTCCAACCGAGAACTCCTCGTAGAAATGCAAAGGCTCCTGGCCACTGCTGCACTACACGTTGTGGGGTATTTGCTTCTGTTTGTACCTGAGTTCTTCAGTGCTGTTGCAAACACGTTCGGAGCCCATTGCTCAAGCCACCAGTCATGTCCAACCAAATGTCACTACCTGTGCAACCCCATCAGATGTTCTATTTTATGGATGGGACCCATATCCTCCGGGTGAGTTACCTGCCATCTCCAAACTATCAGATCATCCTGTTCACTTAGTCATGTCCCAGGTTCAAAATGTACTATTCAAAGTCCATCAGAGTGTTCTCTCTGACAAATCCATCGCCTTCAAGCAAATGTTCGGTGCAACCGAAGACTGTGGAGTTATTACACTCGATGGGCACACTGATGACAAACCATTGCCTCCCCCAGTCACAGAAGCTGGATTTGAATTGTTTCTGTCTGTGTGCTACAACAAGTAAGTTGATAAGCTTGACACTATTTAAATTGTTATACTGATCTTGTCACTTTCGGGTGGCACCCAGATACTTCACAATTATCTGAAAGTACCATATTGGTCCTCCTTGAACTCAGTCAAATGTACAAATTGAAGGAAGCCCGTGAGCACGCCATAAAGCAGCTCAACTCTTGCCGCTATGCAATCCAACCCACCACATTAATATCTGTTGCCCTAAAATATCACATCAAAGATGTCTTCTGTTATGCATTCAACAAGCTGGTCTCAAAGTGTGTAAATGACCTTGAGCTTTTGGACTACAACCTCCTTACCAATCCTGTATGGATAATACTCTTGAGAGTCAAGGAGCGACTTGATCTCCACTGCGACATTGTGGCATGTGAACCGCCACCTGTGAGGCATTCAATGTATTGCCAGAAACAGCAGAAATGCTACAAAGAGTGGTGTCAGGTCTGGTGGAATGGAATGGGCCACTATTTGCTTGACAGTTGTAACCCTCAGTCCTATGACGCTGTGGTATGACAGTTCAAAGGCCTTTGTTATGGCAATATGGACCTGGAGTGTTGGAAAACAATGCTTACTTTCATCAAGGCAGGGAGGGCATTTAAACACAAGGAAGATCTCATTGAGACCACAGCTCAGGGTTTGGCAGCATACCTTGTCTGTGAACCCGATCTTGACAACTCTTGACAACATATGATACTACCTGTAGCATAAACTCGTGCACAATATATACAACATTTTGTCCTACCCACCACTAAAAAAAAAAAAGTGCACAAAAGGTTTCATGGAAGCACCCTAAAAACATGCAGGGGTGTGGAAAAAATATTGCACACAAGCACAGTCAGAAAAAAAAAGTCATGCAGGGATGTAAAGAAATATTGCACACAAAAGGTTTTGTGGAAGCACGCTAAAAAATGCACGTGATTTTTGGTACAGATGGAGCATCATAGGAACTTACCCCACAAAATGTGGAGATTTGAAAAATATTGCCATATCACACAACACAAAGCCTTTCCTTACCTATGCACACTGCCAACAGGCTACTATTACCCCACAAGGCTTATATGCAGC
>Ga0307518_10003414_pt1 | contig 11431 bp, 12 predicted proteins | sample 25_EM_MG_FD_203889 | JGI IMG/M metagenome (GOLD analysis project Ga0307518, IMG submission 203889) | Populus trichocarpa ectomycorrhiza microbial communities from riparian zone in the Pacific Northwest, United States - 25_EM | ecosystem: Host-associated > Plants > Roots > Unclassified | place... | reverse complement strand
TCATATCTGTTATGATGAGTTCTGCACAATATTGGCCGATGAAAGTTACTAGCGATCCGATAATCGGGAGGTATGGTTCCAAGGGATTATGTTCCATCTTGGCGGAGCAGGTCAAATTACGAACTCCGCCGCAGGCAAAGGTTTTTCGTGGTGAACAAAAATCAATTGGCTGACTAATAGGTCTACCAGGTCTACATACAAGGTCCATATCTTACATAATTTTTCCATACTGGGTGAGGTCCGTGCCTGCAGGTCCATTTGCAGGCACAGGACGTTTCTGCCCGACACAACCCTCCCCCACTACCGTGGGAGTCGGGGATAAAGTAGTCCGCGCCATGACCTATGCCTTCGGAGATACCTTCGTCTACGTGGATGCCCAGAATGTGGCACCTTTGGTACCAAGATTTGCTCCATAGTACAGGTGTCATCCGCTCTGTCCGAAAGACAACAACCTCATGATCCTCGCATATCGAGAACCTCAATTTGCAGGATGGCATCAAGGTTGCAGCAGAAAAGTACAAGGCAGCACAGGAAGATGTACTCATGCTTGGTTCGTGCACCAGTACAAGAATAACTTACACTGATAGCTTTCAGCTCCCATACTCCGGCGCGTTCTGGTGACCGCCCCATTGTTGACTCCCTCGCTTCTAAGTCATATACCCTATCACCCTCCCGCTTCATCGATTCTGCGCATCCGCCTGAGATGTCCCAAGTCAGTCCGCCCTATCACCGGCTAGGAACGAGAAGCTTGCGCTGGAATGGCTGTGAAAGAAGGTGCGGAGTCAACAGGGCACATGGCACGACTCGGCCGCGCGGCTAATCTCAGAGATCCGGGGAAGGCGAGGGAACATCTGCTGAGGCCGCGTGGGGCATCGCAGCTCTTGTAGATGGATCCGTAAATGGTGTAACAAACGAGAGATGGTGGATGATGGGTGTCCCCACTCCCAAGTTCAAGAATGTGTTATTGTCCATTCCTAGAATGCTGTATTGTGCTCCTAGATGCTTCTAATGTACAATGTGGCATGGCATCGACATAATCATAACTCATGCAGACATATGTAGCCGTGTACGGCAATGGAAGCCAGTGGTGAGAGCCTCTCGAGTCAGTCGTTTAAACAGTTGATGACATCTGTCGTTCGCTAACCAGGTCTTGAGCATGGTACTGGTGATATAGATGGATTCCGCACCTGCTTGCGCTGCCCAGGAGTTCTTGAAAGCGATGTCTCAGCTCCTCTAACTTTTTGTCCAGGCCATTTTGATTGTCAGCGACAGCATATCCATAATCTGTCCGAAAAGCTCGGCAATCTCTAAGGAAGTGATCGAGGTCCTTAACACGGCTAATGGAAAGCTCAGGCTCGTTCGAACCTCGGGAACGAGCTAGGTAGGAGGCGACCAGTGTAGATACGGCACCTGCACGGAAAAATGAGCCAGTTGGGAGGCACCATAATCGTACTGACCTAATATCGACGTTATCACGTAGGTCTAAGGAGAAATGTCGCTGACTGGAGACATCGAGTGATGTACTCTGTTGCTTACCTGTTTACCCACGGTCACAGCAGACAATCCCGTTAATAATGCACCAAGCATGACTTGTAGCCCGGTAGCAACATTTAATATAAAGTTGGTTCGTTTAGCTAATAAAAAGGTGCATATAACGTTTCAGACGGCGTACCGATTGGCTGAGAGTGAACACCCTCACCTTTCTTGGCAGAGAAATCCCTCTCCTTCTCAGCATCAAGGATGGTATCTTGCATGCGCTCCCCGACTGTAAGAGCCCCCTGGGAAACAGATATATCCTCGTTGTTAGGTAGATAAAAAGCATGCTCACATTTCGTCCTTGTATAACGGGTACAAGCGCGTCTATCCCCGGGGCGATATCCCGACTCATTCGTCTGAACGTGGTACGGTGAGATGGGGTATATAAATTGCTTTCCCAGCCACTCCGACTTGTAGACGAGGGGTTTCTTCGGGGCGATCTGCATCCCGATTCTCTCGTATAACTCTCTTGCTGTTGCCCCCATGAATCGGAAGGGCTTTTTTCCCACTCAGCAGGAAGTATCAATGCTTTGGGGGGAACGGGCGGTGCGTTCGGTAGATTCTTGGCTCCCTGTGAGTTGTCTGCTGGCCCGTTGGCGTGATGTCCGCTGGCATTATTGAGGGTTCTTGTGGCGATCGGGGATCCGTGAGACTGGATTCGACGTTCTGCTTGAGCCTCAGCATTGTCCAGGGTTGCGGGGGTGGCACGGGGTGTACGGTCGCGGTCCATGGTCGTGATCAGAACTACTGCCCGAGGGCTCCTTATCGAAGCGCGGAACGGAGCAGGTAGTTAGATATCAGCATGGAATGGACAGTGGGGCAGAGTGCTCCAGGATGCATGGAATAATGCTGTTAGCGCTGCGGTAGCCACGAGTCAAGTTGCGTGGCTGACGCGCACGCAGGATTTCGACTTGAATAGGCGAAGCACGTACATAAAACGCCTGCTGCACGCATGGCTAACTGCCATGTAGCTATGATAAAAATGGACGTGTGGAATCACAAGATGGTCACCCACCGAACAACGACATGATTGTTTCTTTGGCCCAAGTTCAATGAAATGAACTGATATTACGGCCGACTACGACGGGGGCGAGGTCTTCGGGTACGCGACTCTGTTGAAGCCCATCTGACAACCTCATTGTGGGGAAATTGGACTCCGACCCTGACTTCACATGTCCAATGTCTGGGTGTCCCCAACGCGGCGCCGGGATTGGGAAGAACTTTATATGGGGACTTACATATGTATGTACAACCATTTATAAACTGTTTCATATAACTTGTCGATTGAACCCACAGAGATTTTGCTGACTAATCATCACACTTTTTTTGGAGGCGTTGCCCATCCTCCTACTAGATTGTCCGAGTGTCGAAACCAAACGGAAGCCAGTCACACACAGATAGCACAATCTCTCCCTCGGGGAACTGGACGATTTGCAAAAGGTCCTCAAGTATGCCTTATCTAATCGCCCACCGCTGCCGATAATGTAAAACCGGTGGTTTCGTAAGTGACTATAGAGTGTACTATATCCGTTCACATACCTATAAATAACGTTTTTCGGTACAACAAGGCTGAGAGTTTACCAGCGTTTTCCACTTTCATGAGGTTTTCTTTGGCGGGTAGTGCGCTCGCACTTGCGTCGCTAGCCAAGCCCGCGTTTACTGGTGCGACTTATTCACTCAGCGACGAGATCATCGGCAAAGGATTCTACGACAAGTTCAACTTTGAGGCTATACCCGATCCATCTCATGGCAGAGTGTACGTGTCGTAGCTTTGCGTGGCACGCGTATCGCATTTGAGTTGATGCATATGGCACAGAAACTATGTCGACCGCGAAACTGCTCAGAAGCTGAAGCTAACAGTCGCCACTTCAGATAGTTTTATCCTACGCGCAGACGATACCACCGAGCTCTCTCCGACTAGTCCAGGTCGAAACTCGGTTAGGATTCGCTCCAATAAAGCGTATACTACTCATGTTGCGGTGTATGCGTCCATGGACTTGTTATCCAGCAACTGCGATTAACATTCTTCTTCTAGATTCAAGATCAGTCACATGCCGGAAGGATGCGGGTGAGTTGAACATCCTGAATGTATCCTACTCCTGCTCATGTAGTCAAATATCTTCAAGCACGTGGCCTGTAAGTACTTGACCCATGTGTTCTTGTTTCTAATGTTAATTTCCTTTTCCAAGGCTGTTTGGGAGACTATGGAGGCCGAATGGCCAAAAAATGTATGCTAAACAGTCGTTTTATTTTACTTCTCTTACGAAAACTATCTAGGGCGAAATTGACATCCTTGAAGGCGTAAATAACATGGGACCAAACCAAGCGCATCTTCACACCAGTCCCAGTAAGTCGGCATTTTCAATAGATTATGTATAGCTTACACCGGATGCATCACAGATTGCTCGATTCCAGCAGACGTGGATGATTACCAACTTGGGTAAGGCGAATTCTGAATTATTCGGTTTACACTGTTAAAACAGATAATGTAGCGAGGTGATGACTACAAACTGTGATGCGACTGGTATGAGACTTACTTCGTTTGTTGGTTCTCAGCTCATGCTTCACAGTTAATTTCAACTCTGGATGTGGTTCCTCTTTCGATTATGCACCTACTAGCTTCGGTCCAAATTTCAATCAAGCTGGTGGTGGATGGTGAGTTGTAACAAGTGCATAATTATGGTAACTGACACAATTTCAGGTTTGCTGTCGAGCGAACCAAGCAGCATATTAGCGTGTGGTACTGGGCCACCTGGGACCTCTTTGACACTCCTATCGACGTACAATGGGGGTCTCCTGTTGTTGACACCAGTCTCTGGGTAAGCACAGTAAGTTGAGTTAGTTCGAGGTATTGAGTAATTCCGTCAGGGTATGCCTTCCGCGTATTTCCCCAACACCGAGTGTGACATTGCTAGCCACTTTGGCCCTAACAATATCATCATCAACTTGACGTTCTGTGAGTGACTTTACGTCTATATATTTGGATTTTTCTTACGTCTCCAGGTGGTGACTGGGCTGGTAATTCAGATATTTACAAAGAGTCGTCTTGCCCCTCAACTTGTGTTGGTGAGTAATTCTTCCTGTCATCAGAGCAGGGAAAGGGTACTCATACGCTGTTATGCAGACTTCGTCAATAGTGCGTTTATGTATTGTATCCTTTCCCCTTTTGCTGACCTTTAATGCCTGACACAGACAACCCCGAGGCCTTTTCTGGAGCATTTTTCAAGTTTGATTCCATCCGGATCTACGAGTAGGTGATGCAGCACCACCCCGAACCAAGCGAAGTGCTTGGTTCTTTAGATCATCCTCCACAGTATCTATGTGGAAGTGGAGATACCCTGGTAACATTGAGCACCTGATAGCACCTAATACAATCTTCCATTCTTTTACCCCATAAAATACGTGGTTAATGTGAGTGACACAGTGATTTGGATGAAGATACTGGAGATGTATGAACCTATGATCATGACATGAGGTCACTGTGTGGAAATTGTAGATGCTCTTTTTGACATCCATGCAATTGCCTGTAACTAAGCTCTGCTGTGGAAAAAGCTGTAGTTTGAAGACTGCTGCACAAGTGTACCAGCTATCAACAGAGTGAATGGTATGGTCATGATCATTGGCACATCCCAAGGAGGTCAGTGTTAGAGGAATATGGGTGTGAACATAAACAAGGTGCCTGCCATTTCCAATGGCTTTGTTCTGGTACTTCTGATGAGGCATGTATGTGTACATTTGATTCCTGGCACAGTAAGTATATATTAGCTGGTCCAAATACAATCCATCTTGGCTGCAATTGTGGTTAAGGCTCAGCACAGTACCACCAAGATTAGATCCATCATGATGCAAAACTAAAAATTTGGGTTTTATGTAGGGGTACATACAAGGCATATACAGTATACACAGTGGTTGGGGCACACAAACACAACTGAGATTCACAAGTCCATCAATCTTGGGTAGTAGACAAAACTGGCAAGTCACATTTGCCAATATCCAATAAGTCTTGTTTTTAACCAACACATCAGCTCAATTGGAAAGCTTTGAAGCTAGTCATGTTCATCAGTAATGAGAGTTCTGGTTGAATTGAAGTCCCTTACACATCAAGAGGTTCAGGATGATGTTGATGATACTCTTGCAGAAGTCATCCCTATTTGATTCATGTGGTTTGGCACTGGGAACAGTGGTTGAAATCACAGTTCCAACAGTCACTTGGGTTCTAGACTTCTTGTACTCCATCACTGCAGATTTCAAAGCATCTTTCAGATGCATTGAATTGTGCTGCAAAAAGAAGGAATATTCAAGTACAATCAGTATTGCTGTACAATATCTAATGATAAGAAAAAGTAAATCCAAACAGTAATTGGACATTACCAATTGCATACTGTGTGATAATGTGAGTGGCTGATTTTGAAGTGGAAGTTTGCTGAGGGGACAACTGCTTCAGAATTACTTCCACATGCTTCCATTGTGAATTTCCAGGGTTGGCCTCCTAATATACAATTTAGTGTTGATATGATTGATGTAGGTCTGGGATTTACCAACTACATAGATCATTAAGGGGTTGAAAACATTGATATTCCCTGAGAAAGGGGTTGAGGACACACCAGCTGCATAATTGGTGGGTAAGTTGAAATAGAAGCTATACATTTGAACTGCATACACTCTAGTAAATGTGAACACATCAGAAAGATGTCATACAATAGTGGTTGATGGCTCACTTGCTATCATAGTAGGAAGGGATGTCCATGATATAGTATGAGAAGACATCACCAGAATTGCAAATGAATGTTACACATACGTCCTAGTATAAAGAAATGGTCATTTGGAGTGAGGATGTACAATGAAACAACTTACCAACTGAAAGTGAAAAAGTTATGAGGTACCCTACTGATGGCAGCTCAGAACATGTGACTCACTGCCTATCAAATATGCAGAATGCCAATTAGGTCCCTCAAAGATGAATACACTTAAGAATAATTGACTCACATCCTGATGCAGAATGTTATCAGCACATCAGGGCAATAACAGTGCACTTGAGGGTAGTAACTCACTTTCTATTGGATTATTCATATCACCAAGCAAATAAGACATCAGAAATACAAATACAGGCTGCAGATCATACAACTCACAAGCTGTCAAGTGAGAAAATGGCCAGAATGACTGTTAATCAAATTGCATCTATGCTTCAAAACAAGCAACTTACAACCTATCAAGACAGTTACCATCAGTGGAATACAGTTGTCAGAAGCATATGTGAAAAAACTTGCTTTCTATCAAGTGAAGCATATCAAGTGAAGCAGATAATGATAATTGAAGTGTCAAAAGCACAAGACTGAACAACTCACATTCTACCAAAGTGAGATCATAATCAGAATCAAATTGTCAAAAAACACTCAGACTGAACAACTCACATGCTACCAAAGCCAGATCAGAATCAGAATCAAATTGTCAAAAAAACACTTGAGACTGAACAACTGTAAGGAACTAACACGACTTAGCTACACAACTACAATATATTTTTGATCTATGAAGCACTCGAGAGGGCCTGGGCGTTGGTGAGGACGCCTAGTGCGGACCTCAGGGTGAGTTATGATTGATACCGGGTAACTGGTATCGATCGTCCTGCGACCGGCAAGACCCACAAAGGGCAGGGCAGACGTATGTCGTCTACGACGCACCAAAGCGGCCAGGTTAGATCCCGCGCCCTATGTCCTTAGGCATGGCCCTCTCAGTGCTTTGGCTTCCCTTGTATTTTAGCCTTGACATATTCTTTGTACCTTAGATACATTGTTCGCTCGGGCATCGAGCCACCCGCGCTTTGACGTCACCAGTACTGTACTTAACCTGCCTGTAGCAGCCTTGAGCTGCAGCAATCGATTCCCCCCAGTTTCGTATCACGCATCCGATTCCTCAGTCCAAGCAGTCATAAAGAAAGTACAGAGCATCCGCCATTCAGTATTAGTCCGAATTTCTCTTGTCACTTACTTCTCTCTCACTCCTTGTCCTCTCGAACACCAAACCTGCACCGTTACCTACACAACTCACAACCTATCAAAGCCATATTAGAATCAAAATCAAAAGGAGACTGAACAACTCACAATTATGAAGTAAGCAGGATCACATATTATAGATATTGCAAGTGCTTTGAAAGTTCAGAAACTCACAAGCTGTTATGTGTAGAATAGGACCCTCATCATTGTATGATAGTAGCAAAAGTAACTCACAAGCTTTAAAGTGAATATAATCATCAACAAGGTGAGTGTTAAAAACATTGCAACTGTACTTTAAATGAAGTAGCTCACCCCCTTAGAAGTAAGAGTGAGATATTATGTATATTTACAGTTGACATCAAGACTTACAGACTATCCAAGGAGCCAGATTAACAGCACCTCAGGCAGCTCTTTTCGGGACCAATAGAGGTCTTACAGACCCATTTCTGTTGTAGGCAGTAATACGTCTCTTAGACCCGACATCCGCAAGATGTCCTAATCGGGACAATTCCCTTGGGCCACTTCAGCCCTCCTTTTCGCTTCATTTTAGCCTCATCTGCAGCCTTCCAGTACCTCTGATCCCTTGGGTGACTTCAGCCCTCCATTGGCACTTTATATCAGCTTCGTCTGCAGTCCATCCCGTCCTCTAATTTGGCTTACACAATACACATGGGCAAACTGCAGGTAAGTAAACATGTACAACCAGCATGTAGTTTTGACTCATTGTGAGTCAACGTCGTCGCTGCTGCTCGTGTTTTCCACGCCGCTTTGTTTTCCATCCCTACCACCAGCCATTTCGACCTCAACACTCACCACAACCTTCTCGTCTATCCCCAACGCCTCAACACATTGGTCAAAGACAAGCTTTCAACAAGTTTGCATGTCCAGGGTCTCAAGTGGCACGTTATACGTGCGTATCCATCGATCCCTTCATCCACGCACACGGCACACATCACCATCGTTGCCTTAATAGTGAGTTTTTTGTTTTCATTAAGATTGCGTCCGCACAAACTCATTCACAGATAGCGCGACCACCCACACAGCAGGACTCAATGCATATGTTTTCTTTTTTTCTCTTCGTTTACTAACTACTATTATCACAGGTCCTCTATGTGCACACCTGCACCTGTACTCCCACACTCCCACAGCCAATGCCGAGACTGCCACCACAACAGGACGATGACAATGACGACAATGCCACAAGTACCACCAATACCATTGATGACGACCACAACTGCGACCACACAACGACCCGACGACCATGATGACAAGGCAGTGGCCACAACACAGCGACGGTGGTTGCAACAGAACGCCCATGCCAGCAAGTCAACCAGGCGACCACCAGCATTGACGACGTGGCCACCACCAACGCGACAAATGACTCGACGACAACGACAATGCAGTGACCACAATTCAACGACGAACAATGACGACGATGACGACGCAATGTGCATAGCGAATGCCACAATGCGACCACCACCACCCTGCTATCTGCGTCAACGGACAACGACATGACTGTCGACGACGACGACAAGGTGGAGGTGGGCACGATGCGATGATGGCAGCACTACAGCGACACCACCACCACCACCCTTCCCTGCGTCGACATGACGATGATGATGACGACCACTGTGCCACCTGCATCGACGGCAGGACCATGAGTGCAGCGACGACAACAACAGCATGGCGGAAACGGCGAGATGACGACAACGACGCGATGCACATGGCGAATGCCACGGCAAAGATGACAATGATGATGAGGTGGCCGTGACGCAATGACGACGAGACAACGCTGACGCCGACGCTGAGCGAACGGTGAACAACAACCACAAGGTGGGCGCGACGTGACGACAACAATGATTGCATATAGTACAGTGTATTTAGTACTACATAAAATAACATTTGTTTTGCTGAGCCTGTATTGTGTGGTAAACCCGCGTGGGGTATTGTACCCCTGTACCCATGTGTCATACCTGTACCCCTGCCCCTCCCTAGTCACCATTGTCACAAAGAGTTGTAGTGTGGCCATGTAGAGTCGTTGCCAAGGTGGGCGGGTTGTCAGTACTATGTAGTAGGGAAACGCGCAACAAAACTTGCCAAATCAGGTACCCAGTCCGATCCCACAGCCAATCACAAACCAAATAAATGTTGTACTGAAACTAAAACATATAAAAAACATGAAATAGCACAGCACACACACCATCTGGTGACCAGCTGAGGGTAGCGCCAAGGCCCTCGTGGCCATTAGGACTTGTAAGAATGATATTACAGTTACCTGACGTGTCAGAGTCTCACACACCAGAATTGAACCACAAGTCCTACATAATGCAGCATTGAAACTTCGTATTCAGCTTGTCCAATTGTGCAAGTCTTCATGCTTTGTAGTTTTGATGGTCATAATAAATAGTACTCTATCTGAAACTAGCCTCTATTTCTGTTAAATCATTTGTACCACCATTTACAGACCATTAGGTAGTGTGTGTGATGTACTATTTCATGTTTTCTATATGTTTTCAAAGTCTCTGCGCTTTTTTCAGACATCTTTCCACAGCCTTCATATGTTGTTTCACAAGTCCCGCCCTTCCGAAGTATCATAACGCTTGTATAATAGCTGCGGTGATCGCAACGCACGCAGGTCTCATCCATAGTCTCCGTCGTCACGCCAGCGCTCCCCCTGCATCCTGGACTCAGAGGTAAGCTTATTTGTTTTGATCTCTAGGTCTCCATATCGACGTGTTGAGCTGTCCAAGGTCAGCGTTCTCGATCTCCTGCGCTTTCTAGGTTCAATTTCAATGTGTCCGCATCGACGCCTGGGTCTATAGACCATATAGGAACGTTGTGATGCGTATCCGGGTGGCTGCACAACGCTCATGCATCCTAGCTGAGTCGTTTCACCTTCTTGCGTTTGGCTGATGTTTATTCGCTCGATCTTGAACCTTCTGCGTCGCCATCGACGCCTAGCGACTCTATACAGACACTCTTGGTGGTCTTGATGACACTGGTGAGTCACCATCTCGTATTCTTTGGCTGTAGCACATATGCTGACTCTCTGCAGCCAGCAGCACTGCTTCAACTCAAGTTGAGTCGATGTCGCCACTGCTAGTCGTGCCCACCGTCACCGTCGTCTCTGTTTCGTTCGCCATTGCCAGCTCTCTCGCTCTCGACGTTCGGCACAATCGCCTCGTCTCTGCTCTTGACCTGTCCGAACACAAATGTTCGATGTGTGGTGCCCAATGCTTCAATTGGCATGTTTCTCGGTACGTACAGGTTGACATTGTCAATGCTGACCCCTCTCTATCGACTAGCATGCTTGGCCGTCACGGTCTCGCGTGTACTCGGTGAGTTCTGCATCCTCTGTCCAATTCGACACGTTCTAACATTCTTAGTTGCGTTTTCAGCCATTTTCGTGTCGTTTTCAACAATGCGGGTGTCCGTGAATCCGCTCGATGCATCCGTTTGGTTTCCGAAGCCATCTGAACGCTGCTTTGCAACCTCCATAGGTGAGTCAGGTAGTTTAGCTTGCTCTCGGGGTATTCTGACGTTTTCTGGCACGTTTGCAGATCTATTCACAGCCGTTCCGACGCTAGGGACATCTCCAATCCCACTCAACGCGTCTGCGTGTCTCCCAATGCCATCCGTCACTTCGACTCTGCGTTTTGTGTCTCCGGTACCCAAATACGTCCCCGTGACTCATACCAGCCATTTCAGCTTCGTTCGACCCGTCCAGAGCGTCTGCCTGTCTGCCCGATCTATCCGCCTGTCCAGTCAACACATCCGTTGTGAGTCAAAGTGTGGATTTGGGTCAGAACAATAACCCAAACACAACACCAACAAAGGACTACGAAAAAGTGCGAGTGGTGGTTTACCTCCACGGTGTCCAGAGAGGATGTGCTGAGGAGGGGGAG
>Ga0307518_10003413_pt1 | contig 11432 bp, 13 predicted proteins | sample 25_EM_MG_FD_203889 | JGI IMG/M metagenome (GOLD analysis project Ga0307518, IMG submission 203889) | Populus trichocarpa ectomycorrhiza microbial communities from riparian zone in the Pacific Northwest, United States - 25_EM | ecosystem: Host-associated > Plants > Roots > Unclassified | place... | reverse complement strand
ATGACAAAAATGATGGTTTATGATATTTGTCTTTTGTGTCAAACAAAATTGTAAATAAAAGAGTATCTCTTTCTTCTATTTTTTTTGCAATGTTTTGTCATGAAACATGGAGAAATGCTTGCAGTGTGGGGAGCTGTGCGTGTCTGAACGTAACACCAAATTCATTGTTACTGACTGTGTTTTCCATAGCGCCAAGTATCCCTTAGCAACAGTCAACAAACTTATTAGTGTGCACGGTAACAATCAGGTGATTGGAAGTGACATCGGGTGCAGTCTCTCTGCCACCTTAGCTGCGAGCTCAATTGCACAGATGGCAAGGGTTGCAAACGTGCAACTCATCGTGAACACATTCCATGGGCATGCACACAACCGTATGTGCCAGCTCCAATACCATCCTCTTTATCTTCCTGGGACAGGTCTCGAAGACTTTGAGACCTGTGAACGTGTTTTCTCCAGCTCAAATGCCACTGCTGCTCTCATCTGTCATGCTTCTTATTTTCATTATATCCAGTACCTCGACCTTCACTTCAGTCAATGGGATGCTGACAAGTATGCAGAACTTAGTACATTGCTTCTATTTTGCTTGGTCCAACAGTTAATTTGGTTCCAGGTCGCTTCCTCCTTAACAACTACAAGCAGGCTCTCAGGATCATCTCCACAAACACAGCAGAACTTGATGCATATTGTGCGCTGCATCCAAATGAAATCCTAGACTTCGGGTCATGGGCAGCAGAAGAACTCACTTATCTGAAGGTGGTCGAATTTGAACCAAAGCAAGATGTGCTAAGAGTGACATACGTGGAGGAATTAGAGAAGCTTGCTAAACTTGAGTATGATATTGTGAAATCTGCTGTGGTGATACCACTGATACATTTCACAGAAATGCTCTCCAATCGTCTTGAGACAATAATTTCCTCTCCTACAATCAATTGTCATTTACACCAGGCTCAGGTCTCAGTCACATGGCATCTACAGCTATGAAACAAAGTCATGCAGCGCGATGTGCAGCTGAGCGCCAGGTTAGAAGCCAACAGGACAGAGTCGAAGACCTAGAGGAACAGCTTGGCATTGAGCCAACAGATTGTTGGACCATGGATCGGCATGAATATGCGGAAATGCTTGAATACAGTCAACACCGTCAATTTATTTGTGCAGTAGAAGAACTCAAAAACTTGGTTGTCCAGCGTCTCTTTGAACTTTCCAAGGCAAATTTAGCATCTACAGGTGAGGTTGCCTCATATTGTGCAATAAGGTGCTAATACTTGGTAGGTTACAAGCTCCGTAAGCAAATTTCTAAAGCTATTGTTCAACGGCCTGCAGCTGTGCGAAATACCCTTGAAAGGTACAACAAACTTGCCATCAAACAAAGCCCTCCACAACCCGTGTTGCAGTACAGTGAAGTGTTATCCTATGCAACATTGGGTGATTTTGATCTACTTAAACACTCTCGGCACAATGTTCTAGCTAGGCCATGGTCAAATACCATGCACTGCCAGATGGCGGTCAAATACTTCAAGTTGCTCAGAGCACATGAAGAAATAAACCAGCTTAATGTTGAGGTTAGGCGGCTACAGGCTTGGGTAGACAACAAGACCACGGAAATCAAGCAGATCGCAGCAGAACTTTCTGCACAGAACCCCCTGCTTAGTGCAGAACTTCGGGTCTTATTCCATCATCAACAACACGTCAATATTCAACATCAACTGCAGCTACAACGTATATATGACCTCAGAGGATATTCAGGAGTGCAGCCAATTGTAGAACATGACAGGGGAGGGGAGGATGAGGATGAGGAGCCTGAGGGCGATGAAGCACTTAGATTAGATGCCTGCATGAATGTAATGTCGCGCTAATCAGTTGGTTGTAATGCATAGTCTCACTCCAATCCAGACGTGATATATGATATCACACAATCTTTTTGAACAGTCCTAGCTACGTAGTACTGGTAGATACAACTGTGGCACCTGTGTTTGTTCCATTTACCATTGAATCCTTGGAGCAGATGCACGATATGTCCATTGCAAAAAAATATATTGCTGGCCTAGTGTACAGGGCTGGCAGATACTGAAAGACAAGAATCAACAGTCGGAAAGATACCCGGGGCGAGTATCAGCAATACACACATCACGCTCTGGTTCTTCAACCGTGCCATGGGAGATGAATATTGGTAGTAACTAGTACATGGAAGTAAAGACATATGTGGATACTTTGGTTCGTATATATGTCTTGGGCAGTCAGTGAAGACTCTATCTGAGTCAAGAGACAGACTGTATCATATTATATACCTACTATGAGATTGATCACCTATGATAGGAGCAACACTGATCTAATAGCTAGTGAGCATGTAAATATTGGTGTCACAATGTAGGCTGGTGTCCACCCCATTGTAAGATGCCGAATAGTGGGTAAGAGAATTTTCCCTCCTACCAGCCATCCTACAGGGTGTTCCGACTTGTGTATTGTGTATAACTAGACTAGTTGGTCACTACACAATATTATCACTGTCTCAGACGTCAAAAAAAACATTAGTCACTGGCCTCAATTCATGTACGCTGTCACAGACAACTTGACACTTCGACTCTTAGTCGCACCTACAACATCATTCTACCGCTGCAGTGAACCATTAAATGCCTTCTCCCCCTTCAAGATATCATGACCTTCAAGGTGTCCAACACAGCAACAGTGATTAGCCGGCGCCTTGCTGATCTATCCATGTCGATAAGTGAATGGCTCAGGCTACACAAGCAATTCATTTGACAGTGCTTCAGGGGCTTTAACGCATCAAGATCTAACAATCTTAATTCCGTGCTTGCAGTGAGACATTGAACTTTAAAAGCGCAGTCATAAGTGGTAGATGTGCACCGCATCCGTTGTACACACTAACTTCTACTCTGTCCCAGCTCGTGCTACTCCCAGCTAACCATGTAAAGCACAGAATGCTGCGACCTTTCGACAAGCTATACTACTTAGACCTTGCCCTTCCAAATGACAATGACACGGAACTGGTAAGTCCACCTGCCCCAAACACATTCGGCTTCAACTGATTCCCTCACCTAGCACGATTACTTCAACATCCAATTTCATGCAATGTTCGAGTTCCACCCTGGCGTCAAGGTATTACTACAAGAGAACGGCCACAAGGACTTGCTCATCAAATCGCCGACCATCACACTCATTGGCGCCACTTCACACCCTGCTGGCCCAGAAGTCTGGGAGGTGATGAACGCTTTCAGTGATGTTCTACTCAAATGTACACTACCAGGGATCCAGCATCAGCAGTTTTCTCGCTGTTGGGACCATATCAAATATCCGCCCAGTGAGTAAATTCTGTGCCAGTTTGTTACTGCTCTGAGTTCATTGACATTGCGCTCAAGATTTGCTCCCTTGCACCAGTACATATATCAAGATAATCTGTGTCTCGTCTAACAAGCTTTCCAGCAGATGGAGAAGTACAACGTTCCTGCAGCATGTCTGTCACCAAGTCAGAACATGATTTGCCGTGCCACTCAAACCCTGTGACCCAGGAAGCCGGATTCAGTGGTAAGTAAACCAAAAAAATGGCTAGATTACTGCCTAATTGTGATTGAATTCTGCAGTTCTGGCATCGTCATCTTCATTAGCTGGAGACCACCCTGAAGAAGAGCAAGGTATAATCTTAACCTATTCCATGAGTCCAATCACTAATGGGCTCAATTATTCAGACAGGACACCTGCACAAAATCAGAGAACTGATGTACCATGCATTTGAAATTTTCTGCCTGCCATGAGGCATTCTCTGTGAACTGGAGTGGTGTGTCTATCAGGAGCCCGGGTTTGAAAGGGCCCATTGGGAAGAAGTATTGCACTCCAATTATGTCCCTGAGGACCTTGGGCCACACATTCTCAGGCGGATGGATGAACTGGAGCATACAACTCTCACGTAGATGGTATGTATCACCCAACTTTAATTTTGTTGCTAGCTAACATTTTGTATGGGCACCTCTGGTTGCTATCAGCTTTTGAAAGCATGCAATCCGAACAGGCCTCTGCCAACACATTGACAGATTAAACCGGATTCTAGGGTGTCATTATAATCACTCTATGGTTCACATCTTTTCATTTCAACTCCTTGTTACTTACTGATTGGAATGTGGCATGTATTTTTTTTATTCCTTGGTAATAAAAGTGCCTGTTCATGGTTCCCCCTTCACCCATTGACTCCATGGCTCTAACCACTTCCCCAAAAATAAAAAGAATCTGGCCTTGACTCACAGAAGAACAGAAGAACGCCAGGAGAGAGAAATTTGTTGCATTGACAAATGACGTCGAGCAAGCACGCACCATGTATGCAAACAAGGTTCAGAACATTTCCAAGAAACACGGTCAGTACATAGTCCAAAGTGTTACATGGACTCTGACACACTGTTACTACTAGGTCTGAGTGCTGGACTTCTTGCCAGCTGCTCATCAGTAACATCACACGTGCTCGTCGTCAACCCACTGCATGGAACGGCTTCATTCATGAGCATTTGAACGACATAAATGAAAGTAAGTTATCAGTTTTTTTGCTCCTTCTGCAGCTCATCACACACAAGTATATTAGAATTGCCAAAAGGCTCACATTGGAGGCTTACCGAATTTATAACCACACACCGGGAGAGCCTTCAGCACGACTTTGCACAACTTATGGAGGCTCATAAATCTAACCACGTCACCCAACTTATGCAGGAAAGTGTCCGGAAGCAGGCGATTGTTCATGACCAACCAAAGGCTGTACAACGCAAGATGTCCGCAGCATTTGAAACAATGGACAAAGAGGCGAGTTTCACTCTGTGTTCAACTAATTTACTACATAGCTCATTTGACTACAGTGGACCTCATTGTGTTTGAGCCTCGGAATTGAAGGGTTCTATATCGCAGTGCGTGGGGGGGTGGAAGACCTCAGTGCACCCAAAATCTTCTTCTTGCCAAAGGGTGACAAATTTGTCCACTTGGTGTTGGATCTCGAACCTCACCAGTTAGCTCTCAAATTCAAGTCTTTTGTTGTCTCAGGCCTTGGTAATTACTTTAAAATTTCTGCCAAATTGTTTGATCCATTCTTCATCAGCTGAAAAAATTGATTCTGCTCCACAACACAAGTCCTGTCCATTGAATAAATTGGTTGGCGAATGTCGTAGCACCATTCAGAAGGGTTTAAGTATGTCTACCATTTAAATTACTGAATAAACCTCAATCCAATGTTTACTAGGTGATGTTTTGCATGATAATGGTGTCAACAGAACTGTATGCATGAACTATGACAACTACGAATGCAAGATTGTTGGCGTGGAGCTCATTGGTTGGCCAAATGACCTCCTACCTATCTGCAACCCTGGGCAGCTTGGTGGACGTGACTGAGTACAAAAACTACTTAGTGCATTAACTACTAAGGTCTGTCACTGGAAGAAACTTAGTGAGGAAGACAGACAAGGGAGGATTGTCCTGAATACTGAGCGCCACGCTCGGGGGGAGCAGGTGTACAAGCCATGCAAGAAGCGCACTTCGCAGGGAACCGAGAAGAGTGCTGCAACCATTACCCCTGATACAGATTGCAACAGCAACAGTGATGGTGATGACGAGGGCAACAATGCCACATAATCATGTCATTATTCTTTTCATTTTATTTTATAAATGACTACCATCAAGCTTCGGCATGCACTACAGGTATTTCTACAGTTCATTGTTAGCATCATCAGTGCATCTCAATGAGCACCCAATGATCATTGATAATATCACACTTCCCACTCAATAAAAGCTGCTGTCCAACCATTGGGACTCGATGCGACCCAGCACTGTGGTCTTTTCATCTCTGACTGCCAGTCAATGCACACCAATGGCTGGAGCACATTGATCGGAGCGTGCCCATTGAACCAAGGTTCAATTTGCTAGCGCCTGTCAGGACGACAAGGCACTGGCTAGTAAGTACACTGAATGTATGTTTACTGGCACTCTTGAAGGCGCAGGAGTAGGCAGTAGCATGAACTTCATCAACATTCATGTATTGTCCTTGCTGCTCCAGCAGCTGTTGCTGTGTTGGGCAATCCTTCTAAAAAACATAATTATATTGTTAGTAGAGTACTGTGTGCGCATGCCGAATGTATGTACATTTACCGGAGCTCTTGGAAGCACAGACATAACAGTTGTCATGTCTGGCAGTCCTTCTAGAATATTGTCAGTGAAGTACAAAGCGAGGTGAAGTTATGCGTACAGTGAATGTACATTTACTGCTGCTCTTGATGATGCCAGAGTAGCAAAATCCTTGCCATTGCAATACTGCCATCGTGTCCAACAATCCTTCTAATGAACACAGTGTCAAGCAGTCATTCCATGCACCGCAGCGCGCGAACATGATTGCTGGAGGACTTATGACAGCCACCTCTGCGGGTGTATCTGCAGCCCCAGCAGTGCATGTACCTACACCTGGAGCTGTCATACCCAGCACAGTACCGGGCAACCCCAATGGTGAGTAGCATCTCCCATCGCTTGAAGGTAAACTGACCTCACCCAACACACAGCAGTAACCACAGTAACCAACATCCCAACATGGCTCCTTAATGCATGTCAGGCACTCGACTTCCTCACAGCTGAACACCCCAAGGCGATGTCAATGCTAAGCGCAGTACTGATCACTGCTGGGATGCTACCCGCATTGGTGCGATTGCAGTGGGTGTCGGGAATTTGCTGAAGGCACAACACGAGGGACAGATTCAAATGAATGGAGGCACAGCGGGCTCAATGCAAAGGCAATTGCAGGGACAGGCGCGGCATCTCGTCCACTGATACATGCTGCAATGTTCCAGTGATGCACTGATGGGTTCCGCATGTTTCATACGGGAATGCATGTACCCCTTCAGTCACTACTTCAGCGGGCAAAATTGTGCTCTGTTGGAGTGAAAATGAGCAGACTCTTAGAGGGCACAACAAAAAACATACAGTGGGCCAGGATGTCGAGTGCCGCTCAGCATGGAACCAGAAGAAGGCCGCCGTGGTCATCCTGACATGGTAGGAGGTGTCTGACAGTCCTAGCAAGCATGTCAGTGTGACGCTACTATCCGGGATTGAAAATTGTCGAGTACTCACAACAAGGGCTCAATGCCCCTCTCCAATGCTACTTCTGCAGGTAAAATAGTAAAATATCACTCTGTTGGAGTGAAAAAGAGAAAGATCACAAACAGAAGAACGTACGTTGGGCCAGGCTCGAGTTATCGAAAACTCTGAGGGTGCTCGTATGACTCCCTCCGTAGTAGCCTTCACTAAGCACGGTGCACGTCTCATTGGCTTTCCTGCGAGAGAAGGAATGAGGACAGCGGGGAGGGGAATGGAGGCAGCGTGCAACAAGGAGGCAATAAGGAGCTTAGTAAGTTGACACGTGCTGATTTGCACAGCCCGGTCAACAAATTAATATTACTGAAATGAAATGGCAGTACACGTTCACGCGTTGAAAAACATCATGTGCTAATCAACAACGTGCGTCACGTGCCTGTTGATCAACTGGGAGTAGTGTGCACTAATTATTATGCTGTTTGTCACTAATTTCTGCAGGAAAACTACATATATAGCATGGTAATTCAATATAGTGAAAGAACAAAAAAAAGCGCATGAGAAATGAGCGAGAAATGACAAAGTTGCATGCTCACTGTGTGGGACGATGAGCAAAGGGGGTTCGATGTCATGGGAAACGATGACGGCGCGACCAGAATAGCGGCCTGCCTGGTCTGGGTTGATGCTGACATAACCTTATCTACACTTATCTACATTATCTGGTTATCTAATTGGGTCTTGTTTTCTGCCCTGTTGAAGTCACTCCTGAGTGCTGCAGTAATCACTGAAGTAGGCTGTAGTAGGTCTTTCTCTCTAATTATTGAGGGGACAGTGGTACAGTACCGTTACTAACAGCTGACATAAGTGGTGCCATACAGGTGGCCCCCACAACTGGACACACCAGACCATATCCCTGGTGGTTTCCCCGACACCTCTGCAATGGCCAGTGAGGAAGATGTGCAAAAGATGTGCGAGGAAGGGGGAGCAAACCTAGTCCGTTTCCTGATGGGCAAAGCCCTCACAACCTGCAAGCCTCAGTATGAGAGCGTCCGCAACTGGTCCTACAAGGACATCGCTCGCTTACCCCAAGCTGAGCAGAAACTCTGGCAACTTGCTTGCCAAGAAGAACTCAATGTGCTGCAAAAGCGCAAAGTCTTTGAGCTAGTTGACCGTCCCCGAGACCGGAAGGTCATAAAGAATTGATGGGTCTTCAATGTGAAGTTGGATGGCCACAAGAAAGCCCGCTTAGTTGTGAAAGGCTTCTCCCAGGTCAAGGGATTAGATTTCAACCAGGTCTTCTCACCAGTCGTGCGCTTTGAAACAGTGCGCCTCATGCTTGCGCTTGCCGCACTTGAAAACTGGTACATTACTGGACTCGACATTCAGAGTGCCTACTTGTATGGCAAGCTCAACAAAGAAATCTACATGGAGCAACCCAAAGGGTTTGCTGTCCCCAGGCAAGAGCACAAAGTGCTCCGCCTTTGGCGTGCCCTCTATGGCCTTAAACAGGCTGGCCTAGCTTGGTGGTGCACACTCAATGAGTCTCTGAAGGAGCTCAGGTTTGAGTGCCTTAAGTCTGAAGCAGGCATCTTCTTCTGCAAGAAGAAAGGCACCAACATTGTCATTGGTATTATATACATTGACGATGCACTATTCTGCAGCCCTAACAAGGCTGTTGTTGATGCCATCAAAGTGCAATTCATGTGCAAATGGGAGTGCAGAGACCTTGGAGAACCTAATGAGTTCCTCCGAATGCGAATCACCCGCAAAGGTTGCGCTATTCACTTGGACCAGTGCACGTACCTTCAAAAGGTCATTGAACGCTGCAGCATGCTCAATGCAAAGTCCACAAGCACCCCACTGCTGGCTGGCTACTATGCCACCAAGAATACAGAGCCTGTTGATGCGGATCTCTGCTCCCATTTCCAGACGGTTATAGGGTCCCTCCTGTACCTTATGTTGGGCACTAGGCCCGACATTGCCTTTGCAGTCACCCATCTCTTGCGCCATGCCATGAACCCATCTCAGGACCACCTAAATAAAGCGCTGTATATCTGTCACTACTTAATTGGGACATCTACATACTCCCTAGTATACAATGGTGGATCTGGTGCTGGACTGATTGCATGCACAGACTCAGATTGGGGATCAGACACTACCTCTTGCCTCTCGCAGACAGGCTTCTACCTGAAGCTTGCAGATGGCTTGATCAGCTGGACTTCTCGTGCACAGAAGACTATTGTGTACTCGTCCACTGAGGCTGAATACATGGCTTTGAGTGATTGTGCTCGCCAAGTTACCTGGATTCGAAGCTTGCTTGGTGAGCTCAGCTATAAGCTGAAAGCTATCCCAATTTGCGGTGATAATCAGGGGTCCATATTCATGGCATCCAACCCTGTAATGGAGCCTCGCTCCAAGCACTTAGACATCCACTACCACGGAATCCGCGAGTCAGTCACGAAAGGTAACATGGAACTATTCTTTATTGATGGTGCTGAAAATCCTGCCGATCTGCTCACCAAGAACTTACCATGCAAGAAGTTCAGAGCCCAGTTAGGCTTACAGTTTCCCTCTGGCAGCATCTAGCGCCTTATTCGCTGAAGTGCTCTACATGCAGCACAGTGAGGGGGAGTGTTGAAGTCACACGTGCACCCGGCATAAACCATCGACGAAGTGCGCACAAGACTGCAACCCATATTAGTGTAGACTTAGTAATAGTCCTCTTTAGAGTAGATGTTACATGTCACATGTCACGTGTCACAGTCATGCATCACAATGTTTGTTGTATATAAACAGTGTTCATCACTTATATAATATAACAGCTCTTGACCAGCTACTGCTACCATCTTAGGTTGTGCACTCCACCCAACAGGTGAGTTGGAGTAGCAGTTCCTCTATGTATATAGGTATTGCTTCAACACTCCCGACATAAAACAGAAGGGATTGAGATCATTACTGTATGGGTCAATGACCTACTCCTTTTTGCTAGCAATCCAGCACTCATGAAAGATCTAAAACATGAGTTGCAATCTACCTTTGAGATTACTGATCTTGGAGAACCTTCTAAAATTGTAGGCATCGAAATTGATCGCAATCAAACTAATAATACTTTAGTAATTTCTCAGAAACCATTTCTGGGAATGATCCTCCAAAAACAGGGTATGGCAGATGCTAACTCTATGGGCATGCCTATGGATCCTAATATAAAACTCAATTCTTCTGAAGGGGAGTCAAAGGGTTATCAGCAAGGGAATTGCCCTAAAGGTTTTGCATCCAATTATCAGCAGGAAAATTTCTCCAAAAGTTTTGCATCTTTAATTGGCTCACTAATGTATTTGGCTGTGGCTACTAGGCCTGATATAGCATATGCTGTCTACAGATTGGGTTCATTTATGGCTAATCCAAATATGTCCCACTGGACAGCAGCTAAACATATTTTACATTATCTCTCAGGAACCAAAGAGTATGGTATAACCTATAGGGTTAATAGGCCTGAACCTGGAGAGAATCACTTTCCAGGATATTCAGATGCCAGTTATGCTAATAATGATGATCTTACTCTGTCTCAGGGTATGTATTTCTTATGAATGGGGGAGCTATTTCTTGGGGATCTGTCAAGTCTGGGTCTACTCCAGTAGGGGGTCCGGTCAACTCCGGACGAAAGCGGATGAAGGATAAGGGCAGGGGGCTGGACAAGAGGTTAGTCTGGCTGGAGTTGGTGACCACTTGGATTCAATGACTAAGGATAACAAGCATTGATCCCTTGCATAGGTTCCAGTCAAGAGAAGACAGAGACAGAGATGGGCAGGAACTGGAGTAGATGACTATGGTTGATTTCAGACTGAGGAGTACAGGATAATCTACAGAGTACTTATACTAAGTGCAAACTAGGGACAAGTATATACGGTGACAAGTAAACAGCCTAAAGGCAGACAAGGAATGACCGGAGTAAGGACTAGGTCAGGTCTGGTGAAAACAAAGTCAGGTCCAAGTAAAATAAACCAGGTCCGGTGAAAATGATACAAGGCACAGGATATATCGAGAACGTGGAGAACTCACAAACAGGCAGGGTAGACGGCGAGGTGTGGTAAAGAGTGAATGGAGTATAAACCAAGGGTCGTACTTAACGGAAGTCTAACTGCACGACCGTGACCGGAGTAAGTGATGAGCGACTGGAGTTGAGCTGTAGAGCTGCGATACGACTGGAGTGACTGGATAAGGCCCGGAGTTGGGCATGGTCGTAACAGGATCTAAGAAACAGACTGATGTTGCTCTATCCTCAACTGAATCAGAATATATTGCCTTAGCAGATGCAACCAGAGAAGCAGTCTGGTTATGTAATCTGTTAAAGGGGTTGGAATTTAACCAACCAA
>Ga0307518_10003412_pt1 | contig 11432 bp, 13 predicted proteins | sample 25_EM_MG_FD_203889 | JGI IMG/M metagenome (GOLD analysis project Ga0307518, IMG submission 203889) | Populus trichocarpa ectomycorrhiza microbial communities from riparian zone in the Pacific Northwest, United States - 25_EM | ecosystem: Host-associated > Plants > Roots > Unclassified | place... | reverse complement strand
AGCGGTAGTCAAGCTTTTCCTCAAGAAACCCGATTCATCGCAAGGAGTCGTGCAGCGGGTTTTGAACACTGCTACTAAAGATTGTGATTCACCCGATGTTCGCGATAGGGCGTACATATATTGGAGATTACTATCTACGGATCCTGGCGCAGCGAAGGTATGGCCTCCTGTGATGTGTGGCGATCCACATTTAACGCTTTTTTAGGCTGTCGTTCTTGCTCACCGACCACCGATCTCGATTCCACGTACCACTGTTTCGTCGACCTTACTGGAGGAACTTCTCGGAGAAGTCTCTAGCCTCGCAAGCGTCTATCACAAACCCGCAGAGACATTCATAGGGCACGGTAGAATCGGTGCTGATTCCGTCCAACGCAAAGGACCAGAGTATGTTTCGTCCCCCGCCTTATTTTTTTTGCGAACTGACCACTGCTTTGTGCAGATTATCGGACGACCAAGCATTTGCACAGAAAGCCTTCCGAACTGTTGTGGCTGGCCAGCAAGCGGAGAACCTTCTCGATTTCGACGACGCCCCCGCGCAGGAGGAGCCCTCAGGTCTCGCAGCGACACAGATCCTGCCGTCGACGCCTGCTGCTGCCAACTTCTTTTCGGGGACGTCTACAAACCCGCTAGACGATCTTGTGTCTATTTTTGGAGGAATGGGCACCGTTGATGCTGGTGCGGGGGGTGTGCGTAGTGGAGATGGAGGACTCGGACTCGGTGGGCTGGGTGCTGCATCGCCGCCGCTTGCTAGTGCTTCTCCTCTGGACAGTCTTGCGTTACCTAGTAGTACAGGTCAGAAGCCCCAGGAGGACCTTCTTGGCTTGTTTTGAATATGCAGTCAGGCCTTAGGCCATGTCGAACATTCAGATTCAGATGGAAAAGCCACAAATAGCCAGATAGTGCAACTAGAAAAGGCCATCATTGATGTTTTGCTTCTCCCCAAACCAATTTTCAACATAATATAGCATGTATCTGACAGTGTCCACCTCCATGCAGCTTTGTGATCAAATGTTGCTGCTGCCATGGAATCACCATAATTGCATCTATTATGCTGTAGCTTAGACTGAGAAATGGAATGGACATTGAAATCACCTTGCTTGGGCAAGGTCCCCTGCACTAGTGTTTAGGGAACAGCATGGGTATCATGGATAACCCATGTGGGTTGTGGGTATGGGTACCATGTGGGTATTCAGGGGTAATGTGGGTATGGATGTGGGTATTTATGGGTAAACCCCTGGGATTGTAGTATGTACTAATGTTGCCATGTACTGATTTTGACAGAGGCTGACATGACCATATGGCCATCAGCAAGACTACAAGTAATCCTACTTGACTCTGACTTATTTACTGGACCATTTCCATCAAGTCATTGTCATAACCAGTGGTGAGGTTTATTGTTGTTGTGATCCTGGTCATTATCAATATTAGTGTTGGTGGCTGCCATAGTGGTTTATTGTCATCATCAGTGTCAGTGATGGGTTTGTCACTACTGTCATCATTGTTAATGCACATTGGTTGTTGATATAGTTGGTGGTGGTGGTGACAGAGGTAGAGGTCATCCTTATTGTCACCAACAATGGTATCTACATAGTGGTGGCAGTAGGGACATACACATCAGCAAATCCCTTATTTCAGGACAGTACTTACAGTAATTACCATAATAGTACAGTATTTGACAGCACTTACAGCATACGTTGCCACATGGTCCCAGTTCCATGGGAACACAGCTCTGACACAGTACGTTTACAGTATGTATTACATAAGGTAACTTCACAAAATTTTCTCTAAGTCCCATTGCTTACCCCACCCCCACCCCACTCCACCACCACCACTATAATCACATGCACTATGAAATGTTTCCGCACGATGCTGCCACTCCCACATTGACCACACCACCACAGTGCAATCACACTTGCAGGTACAAAGTTTCTTTGTTTGTTTTGTTTTGTATACTAACTATTATTACAGGTCCTCTGTGTGCACACCCACACCTGCGTACACCTACACCCGTACAGCCTGCTTTCCCCCACTACTTGTATGTTTCATTTTTATTTTTGTTTACTAACTATTATTACCAGCCCATTGTATGGACACCCACCCTGCGTACACACAGCCCAGCCACCAATGCTGACCAAATGACAGCGACGACAGCTGCACCCAACAGCACCAACCACCACCACCACTTGTCGACATCCACCACTACCTCATCACCCGTGACAACAACAACAACCCCAGCACCAGCATCATCAGCAAACCCAGGAAAATTCCATAGTGGCCATAGTGGCCATAGATTCCATAGAGAAATTATAGTTTTGCCATAGTAATCATAATTTTTATAGTAGTGATAGATTTTATAGAAAAACCATAGTTTAGCCATAGTAGCCATAGTAGCCATAGAAATCATAGTCTGGCACAGGCTGGCACCAGTCTCAGCTAGTCATAACTTTATTCCTTAACCTAATCATGGCTATGGTCCTTAACCTAATCCTGACTACTGTACTTAACCTAATCATGACTACCGTCCTTAACCTAATCATGACTACTGTACTTAACCTAATCATAGTATGTAGTAAAAAGTGTACTGAGAGTGTAGTGAAAGTGTACCAAAAAGTGTAACAAAAGTGTAGTAAATATGTACCAAAAAGTGTACCAAAAGGTGTAGTAAATGTGTAGTTAAAGTGTACCAAAAGTGTAGTGAAAGTGTAGTAGAAGTGTACTAAAAAGTGTAGTAAAAGTGTAGTAAAGTCTACCAAAAAATGTATTCAAAGTGTACCAATAAGTGTATTAAAAGTGTACCAAAAAGCGTAGTAAGAGGTGTAGTAAAAGTGTAGTAGCACACCTACCTTAAATGGTCAAAGGTTCCCACTCACTTTTGGTGTAGGAAAGTGGTAGATACTATTAGGAAATGTTGGTAGTCAGTATGCTGATGTAATCATATACACAAACACAAACACACACGCTTCAAGAAATTTCTCCAAGTCCCTCATCCTCACTCCGTCTTCAACCACCACACCAGCATCGTCCCACCCCCCCTTCCCCCCCACTACTATCACTTGGATGACGACGACAACTAGTACTGCCACACGACCACCACCACCACCACCTGGATGACAACGACAACCGTCAGCGTCGATGACGCGACTGTGACCACCACCACTGTCAATGACGATGACGATGACGACGACCCCCACCCCCCAGCATCGACGACTGACGCGACCCCCACCTCCCAGCATCATCAGACAGCGACAACAACAACGACGGTCGTCCCAGCCCCCACCATCGACGACACGACCACCACCCCACATCGTCAGACAATGACAACGACAATGACGACCCCCACCATCGACGAACAACGTGACCACCACCCCACCACCAACGTCGACGACGTGACCACCCCACCACCACCACCACCGTTGTCCCACCACCCCATGTCATCAGACAATGACAACAAACAATGCAACCACCACCCCACCACCAATGTTGTCAGATGGCGGCGACAATGACAATGACATGACCACCCCACCACCACCACCACCACCGTCGTCCCACCCCCCACCTTCCAGCATCGTCAGACGATGACGACCAATGCGATGACCACCCCACCCTGGCCAGCATCGTCCCACCCCCCACCACCGTTGTCCGACGATGACAATGGCCCCCACCCCCAGTGTCGATGACCGATGTGACCACCACCTCCCAGTGTTGTCCGACGATGACGATGACGACCCCCACCCCCTACCATCAATGACCGACACGACCACCTCCCCCCCACCATCATCAGACGACAACAACGACAATGACAACAACTACCACCACTGTTGTCCCACCCCCCACCTTCCAGCGACAACAACGATGACAACGACCCCCACCCCCCACTGTCAAAGACCGACATGATGACCACCCCCCACCACTGTCGTCCCACCACCACCGTCGATGGCCGATGTGACCACCACCACCACCATCACCATTGTCCCACCCCCCAGCATCTGTCCATGTCAACAGCCACCACACCAATGCACGCATGCACGCAATGCCTCTGCCTCCGCATGCGACACCTTTACATGCAAAGCCCCTGCATCCAGAGTAGTTACATCACCAGTAGACTAGTACATGTAGTATGTCAAACAATATATATGTTTTCTCCCCATATCAATTTGATGCTTGAACCATTTTTAAACCAGTGACCTGAATGTGAACTGACCTATTCCTACTATGGGACAGGCTATCATAGTGACCATAGTCTGTCCCAGCACTCTTAGGCTATCCCAGCATTCATAGCTCAATAACACTGGGACAGACTGTGGATACTGTGATAGTCCAAGAATTCTGGGGACAGACTATGGACACTGGGATAGTACTGTGAAAGCACTCCACAGGTGGACCCTTGCTATGAGTACTATAACACTGTCCAGTACTGGCCAGCACTGGACAGCACCCCCTGGGATGCATGCTGTGGTGCGATCACCACCACCATCACCTGTCGACAAGAAAGTATGATTATATCTTATCTTATCTAATCTTGGAGATTTCCAGAGATCACAGTTACATGTGATTCGGAGTAATGTCAACTGGAATACTGGTAGATCACATGACCGGCTCCACAAGATAGCCAGAACTATCACAAGCAAGGCACGTGTTTAACACATGCTGATGCATGTTGCAGGCACTTTTACAGATAACTACGTATATGGAAAGTGCACCTACTACACATGGGAATATGGTGAAATAGGCAAGAATAATACTTATCTATGCACAGACCATGCACCACAGGTATATATACCCTGTAGGATTCCCTGTAGTAAAAAAGTTCAATACAGTCTCAACTGTTCTCTCATTACTCTCTACTCAACAAAACTCAACTTCAAGAACCAGCTACTAGCTATTAAAGGTACACTTGTGTCCCTCCATTGCTGTTGCCCCAGTTTTGTTGCTACATCACCCACATAGATGGCGACAATGATGACAATGGTGATGACCCCAGCGCATGCATGCTACAGCATGACGATGGCCATGGCACCAGCACCAGCATGCACTCACACATGCTGTGGTGTGGCCACCACCAGCATGACAATGATGATGATGTCAGCATGCACGCATGCAGGCACTCATGCATGCTGCAGTGTGACCACCACCACCAGTGTAACAATGATGACAATGACATCAGCATGCACACATGCATGCTGCAATGCAACCACCACCACCAGTGCGACAACAACAATGACCCTGTGGCCAGCACGCACGCATGCAGTGACGTGACCATGACCACGACCACTGGTGTTGATGACCCCAGCGCCAGCACACTGCGACATGACCACCACCACCACCACCACCACTGGCGATGACAATGACCCCAGTGCCAGCATGCATGTATGCTGCGAAGCGACCACCACCACCACCACTGGCATTGTCGACGACGATGACAGCGATGACCCCAGTGCCAGCACACACACTGCAGCGCGACCACCACCACCTGCATTGACGGCGACAATGGCAACTACCCCAGAGGCCAGCACACTCGCACACTGCAATGCGACAACCAACACCACCATCATTGTTGTCGACAATGACGACAGCAACGATCCCAGCGTCAGCACACACACTGCGACGTGACCACCACCAGCACGCATGCATGCAGCATGACCATCACCAGCACACACGCATGCAGCGTGACCACCACCAGTACACATGCACACACGCAGTGTGACCACCACCACCACCATCAGCACACACGCATGCAGTGCGACCACCATCATCAGCACACACGCAGCGACGTGACCAACACCAGTATGCAAACATGCATGCAGTGCAACCACCATCATCAGCACGCACCCACGCAGCATGACCACCACCATCAGCATGTACACATGCAGTGACACGACCGCCACCGGTGACAACCCCATGCCAGCACCAACACCAGCGTTGGCACCTCCATGACCACGATCGCATTTGCAACCACCACCATCAGGAATTTAACAGATTTCTATCCGTGCCTTTTTGGACTTTTTGTGCTTTTCAGGACTTTTTCTTCTATTGGCACTTTTCTTGGCAGGGTACCAGCAAAGCAAATTAAAAAAAAAGGCAATTAAGTCCAAAAGTTCAAAATAAGTCTCAATGGTCAAATAATTCCGGTCTCATCACAATAAGAATAAAAAATTTCATTACATCACAATATGGTACATTGTGTAGTCTCCCGAACATTTCGCCTTGATGAGGGAGGCCCCTGGCATAGCAGACCAGCCTTCAGTGGCATCCCTTGTGTTGCTATAGCAAATTGGGCTGATGTGGGTGAATATTTTGGAGATGACAGGGACATCCATTAGTCCTACAAATAGGTCAGCTACGAAGAGGATGCGAAACACTCGGGGACCATACACATGACCACCTTGAGGTTGATGCCATCCATTTCAAACGTGCCCTGCCTCCACTGCTTCTTTGTTGAGCCCCTGGTGTGGCAGACCAGCCCTCAGTGGCATCACTTGTGTTGCAGTAGCAAATCAGGTTGATGTGGGTGAATATTTCGGAGACGACATGGACATCTAGTACTCCTACAGACAGGTCAGCTACGAAGGGGATGTGAAATGCTCAGGACCATACACATGACCGCCTTGAGGTTGGTGCTGTCCATCTTGAGCATGCCCCACCTCCAGCACTTCATCTTGATGAGGAGGGGGGGGGGGGGGGGGGGGGGTATGGCAGCCCAGCCCGCAGTGGCAACCCTTGTATTGCTGTAGCAAATTGGGCTGATGTGGGTGAATATTTTGGAGATGACGCGGACATTTAGTACTCCTACAGGCAGGTCAGCTATGAAGAGGACATGAAATGCTTGGGACCATACACATGACTGCCTTGAGATTGGTGCTGTCCATCTCGAGTGCGCCCTGCTTCCACTGCTTCTTCATTGTTCCCCTCAGTGGCATCCCTTGTGTTGCTGTAATGAATTGGATTGATGTGGGTGAATATTTTGGAGACAACGCAGACATCTAGTACTCCTACAGGCAGGTCAGCTATGAAGAGCATGCAAAATGCTTGGGTCCATACACATGACCACCTTGAGGTTGATGCCATCCGTTTTGAGTGTGCCCCACCTCCACTGTTTCTTCATTGGGCCCCTGGTGTGGCAGACCAGCCCAGCCCTCAGTGGCATCACTTGTGTTGAGTAGCAAATTGGGCTGATGTGGGTGAATATTTTGGAGACGATGTGGACATCTAGTACTCCTGCAGACAGGTCAGCTACGAAGGGGATGTGAAATGCTCAGGACCATACACATGATTGCCTTGAGGTTGGTGCCATCCATCTTGAGCACACCCCGCCTCCAGCGCTTCTTCATCTTGATGAGCGGGGCCCCTGGTGTGGCAGACCTGTGGCAGACCAGCCAGTGACATCCCTTGTGTTGCTGTAGCAAATTGGACTGATGTGGGTGAATATTTCGGAGATGATGTGGACATCAAGTGGTCCTACAAGTAGGTCAGCTATGAAGGGGTTGCAAAACGTTTGGGACCATACACAAAACCACCTTGAGGTTGGTGCCATCCGTCTCAAGCACACCCTGCCCCCACCACTTCTTTGTTGGGCACATGGTGTGGCAGACCAGCCCTCAGTGGCATCACTTGTGTTGCTGTAGCAAATTGGATTGATGTGGGTGAATATTTCAGAGATGATGCAGACATCCAGTGGTCCTACACTGGTGAGCTATGAAGTCAACATGAACCAATCAAGACCCACCAGTTAGTAATGTAGGTGAATATTTTGGAGACAATGGGGATGATCTAGTCATACAATGTAAATCTTGACGTGTGTATATCCAGTGCATATGAAAACATTGATTAACTAGTGTATACGCCAAAGCAGAGCAATGACTCACAGATTAATGGATGTACCTGCCGCAAGCTAGAACACAATTTCAAATGCATGATGATCAGCAAATCGATTCACATAGAATGAATGAAATGTGTTGTAGGACTGATGAGGTTTGATGTCTTTAGCATTGATGTTGTGGGTGGTGTAGGTGGGGATGAGATGAGCTGCACAGTAGATAGTGTCAATGTGGATGATGGCAATGTCTGGGCTGTTGCACATGCAGTAGCTTGGATGGACGACCCACATCCCTGTATCTGTGTTAGGATCATCCCCTATGCGGGTAAACCACCGTACAATGGCACAAGGATAAATTTTGCCCATATAGTTGAATGAAAAAAACATAGAACACAGGCAACATCTAGGCCATGCATGCCCTCTGCCTGCAGATCAGTTACAACAAAAATACAATCAGAATGAGGACTTTCATTCCTCCACATGGGACAGGAACGAATATATTCACGATGCATGCCATAGAGACCGCTCAGGTCACTGGGCACAAAGAATGTGGAACATGCTGAGTTGTAGACGTGAATTTTACCATCATAAAGCAGGCATTTGTCGAGGGGGACATCTTCCAGATTGCGGGGGTCAGTGGGTCAAAGTTGCAAGTGAAGAAAGCGACAGAGAATGTTGGGGCGCTGGGGCATGTTGAGCTCAACTGCAAGTGCTGCGACATTTCCCGCTGTAGGGGGTAAGTCCCTTGAAGGCACGAAATAAGGTGTTCGCCTGAGGAGACTTGGTCTGGCTAGACTAGGGGAGCTAAGAGGTCTAGAGCGCAAGAGCGCGCTCGAGGGGTCTAGGAGACAAGAGAGCAGAGAGGGGGTGAGAAGTGCAGCCAAATGCGCAGGGAGTGTGCAACTAGAGAGCCTGGGGGTTGCCTAGAACGTGTAAACACGCGCAAGGAGAAGCGGAAGTAGGGGCAACCATGGGATACCACCGGAGCGCAAGGGGAGGGGTCGTCAGAAGTCGTCAGAACACAAGAAAAGAGCGTCAGGGCACAGGAGAAAACTCAGGACACAGGAAACGCGGCAGGACACACACTAAGACTCAGATGGGGGCGGAAAAGAAAACTCCTTATTTTTGTGTGGACAAGGCCTATATAGTGAATCGAGTGTAGGTACGTGATGGGAAGGCTAAATAAGGGAAAGCGCGCAAGAAGCGCACAGAAGCGATGATCCTAGCTAAATGGGGAGCGGTAGTGTGGACCCTGGCACTTCTAGAACGTAAAGCAAGAGAGAGAGACGCAGAAACGAATAGGGAGTGAACAACGGACCAATAGTGATGGCATCCTTCCAAATAAGGAAAAGCGCGCATGCCCTGAGGCACAAGGAACAGGAGCAAGCCCAGGAAAGGTGACACACAGGAGAGGGAAGGAGCAGGGCAGAGACACAGAGCAGAACACACCGAATACTGTCCCTGATGATGTCGGACAAGTCTGGGGAACCCCTGGGGAGAGCAGGACCCTGACGCGCAGCACTGTGGGTTGAAGAGCATGCTAACAGATGCGGGAGTGCGCATGGAGTGCGCGCGTGGCTGTGAGGGAGAGATACAGAGAGCGCACTGATGCGGGACCTTCACAGGGTGCTCCAGAGCACATATGGCTGCATGTTGGAGAGCTAGTGTGCGTGAGAAGTGCGGGTGGCTGTGCTGAGTAGTGCGGATGAAGGCTAGGTGAATACTGAGCATGCCGACACTGCTGTGGGGTGACTGAAGGAGCTCGAGACATGGATGGAAGGCTGCAGCTCTGTGGGACTGATGCATGCACACCCAATAGGGAGTCCTGCATGCGCTAGAGCACCTCCAGTGTGCATGGGTACCTGCGCTCCATAGCTCCTGGCCAAACCAGCTCTAATGTGCGGATACGCACCTAGAGATGCGCGCGTCTCTACACCGCATGCTTACGTTCTATGATTGACTGGTCAGAATTTGTGTGTGCAGGGCAGAAGGGAAAGCATATGGTAAGTTTGTGCCAATGATACGTGTGCCTCAATTGATGTGGGGGTGTCAATGGTTTCACCCAAGTCCTCTTCATAACTTGCCATTTGTTCATCAGCCTCCTCTTGCATGTTCTGCTGATGGTCTGCTTCATTGGCATGCTGACCTAAGTGCCAGTTAATAGAGGATAACTCTGAAGATTGTCATATCCATACTTTTCCCAGTCACAACTCTGGTCTAACCTTGGCCCGCCTGACCTCTCCTTAGGCATAGACGCAACTCCGGATCTAGTCCGGCCATCTCCAGCCCCATAGCTGTACTCCAGCTCAACTCCGGTCACTACGTCCATCTCCACCTCAGGACTAACCCCTGTCTTCCTAACAGACAGATCCGCAGTCTAACTCCTCCATGTCAGACCTGTACCTACCATTAGTTGCTACTCCGGTTTCAGTCCGGCCACTCCCTTAGCCTTGTCTGCGACGTAGCCCTACTCCGGCTGGTATATCCAACTCCAGCTCAGTTCTGCTTCTGCTCCTGCTCCGCTTCCTCTGTCAGGTCCACCAATGGCCTAGGACATTTCTATGTCCAACTCCGGACCTTCCTCCAGCTACTCCGCCCCTTCTCCACCTGCACACTATCGGGAGGCAATGTCCACAATATGGAGAATGTGGACACAGCGCAGCGGGCTCTACACAAATGACAATGAAGTCTTTAACTCACTTGAGTAGAAGGTTCAAACTTGAAGTAATAAACCAAAGGTGGTTTGATAGTTCTTGGATAGAACAGAGAGTAAATTGTATGGGGAAAAACTCTACAGTACTCCAAGTAGCGTAAGGGTATTTATACATCTGAGCTGCGCACAGACCATGTAACGTAGAGTGTTTCCTAAGTGTCCATAAACGGACAGTAGACAAGTACCTTCCTAACATAGTAGTTCTGTGGAAGCTTGTAGAACCTTGAAGAAGTCCACAGTGAGTCATACATGAGATAAGAGATAAGGAACGGTCTAGATCGACCCATATGAACATTCCAGAAGGAACATTATCTCCTTATCATGACCTCGTCATAGATAAGAGATATGACTCCAGTTAGTCGGTACTCTCTGATAACCGGTCATGTGACTTTAACAATCACATGGAAGGTATTGAGTCCAGACACATCACGTGTCAAGGCTCCTGAGAAGTCACGTGCTAGCGATGACTAAGCACTTACTTTCTCAACACTCCCCCAGACTTGATACGTGTCAAGTCGGCGACTAGAAAATTCTTAAAACCCAGGAACTTGACTTTGCCAAGGGCTTTAGTAAAGACATCTGCCAACTGTTTGTCAGTAGATATATGTCTTAATTGAATGACCTTTCTTTCTTGAACACATTCGCGAATAAAGTGATGACGAATATCAATATGTTTTGTTCATCTTTCTTGCGCGGGATTTTGCGCTAGAAATATGGAACCCATATTGTCCTCGTAGAGTATAACGGGTGGAATGTCAAAAGACAATTCCTCAAGTAACGACTTGATCCAACATATCTGTTTCGCAGCGTCAGAAAGTGCCATATACTCAGCTTCAGTCGCTGAAGTGGCAACGGTCTTCTGTTTCCGGCTAACCCAGGAAACTGGAGAGGTATTAAACAACATGG
>Ga0307518_10003411_pt1 | contig 11438 bp, 6 predicted proteins | sample 25_EM_MG_FD_203889 | JGI IMG/M metagenome (GOLD analysis project Ga0307518, IMG submission 203889) | Populus trichocarpa ectomycorrhiza microbial communities from riparian zone in the Pacific Northwest, United States - 25_EM | ecosystem: Host-associated > Plants > Roots > Unclassified | place... | reverse complement strand
ATATATATAAAACATTTTGAAGAGGCTGATATGGAATTCAATGTGGAGAGAGAGAAGAAGAAGAAAAAAAGATATGGTCGCCGATGTCCATCTAGAAGTGTGTTTGGTACACTCGTCGTCTTATTGCAGAAGAAATGTCGACTGTCGAGACCATTCAAATATCACCGCAGAATGTAGGGTTTGGTGACCGGATGACCCAACACGTGCTAATAAAGTTTTTTTAATATATTAAATATTTATTAAAATACAAAAACACCTGAGTTAACTTAATATTAGCAAAAAAAAAAAAAAAACATGATGAAAAGACCAAAACATCCTAGAAAATAGTTTTGTTAATTTTGAACCCAAGAATAATTAAGTAATTTAACTTTAATAAAATATTGAAAAGGACATAAAAGCCCTTGGGCTTAACCTACCTTTTTTTTTTGTTCTCAGGGCATTTAGGTAACTTATTTGTTCCAAAAAATAAATAAAAAAAGACTAATTTGAAAATGACATTAAATCATGGTAAAAAGATCATTTTGCCCCCAAATCCTAACTTAATATTTTTTTTGAGCCAAGTGCATGTTTTTATGATCATTATTCCAATGAATAATGTTCATTGGTCTTCTACGCTACGGGTCAGATCAAAAATAATTTTAATATAAAAAATATCTATGCATTGCTAGAATCTTTCCTAGTAGAAAAAAAAATTTAAACCATGTGGGTATTGACCCAATCGACTTGGCAGGTTCGAAGATAATTTGGATGACTGGTAAAAACATAATTTGACTCGAAATAAATATTCAAGATGATATTTATTTTTTATAAATATTGAGACAACAACATATTGGATCGACTTGAGTCGACCCAGATTAACCTACCAATTTGCATGAAACTATGATAACTCTGTAGAAAGAAAATCAAAACAAATTATGAAACCTAATTTCCAATAAATCAAATGTTGAAGGATGAAAATAAAAAAAATTAATCTGAGTCAACTCGGGTTAACCTATCGAACCTGCATCCCCGGTCATAAGACTAGGATAACTTAATGAAAACAAGTTGAAATAAATTATGAAGCTCAATTCCTAATAAACATTGTGTTGAAAGATAAAATTGAAAAAAAAATCAAGTAAAAAAAATATAAAAAAACAACATGAGTCAACTCGAGTTAATTTGGCAAACTTGGAACCCAAGTCATGAGACGAGAATAACTTTATAAAAAGCAAATTGAGATAAATTATGAAGTATGATTCTCAACCAACCTATTATTAAAATATGAAATTGAGAAAAAAATACAATTATAGGAAAAGGGATAAAAACTCGAGTCAACTGAGTTAAGTCAGAATCGTGGTCTAAGTCATGAGATTGGAATAATCTTATAAAAAATAAATTAAAAAAATAAATTATAATCTCCAATAATCTAATGCTGAATAATGAAATTAAAAAAAATCATCAATTGAAAAAAAAAAGCCAAAAATAAGTGAAAAAAAACTATTATAATGAATTTGTTTTTTTGAAAAAAAACCCTTCCTCTTCTCGTTTTTTGTTAACAAGATTCTCGAATTAACTTTATTCAAAATGGTGTTATGGTTTTAATATATAAATTTTTTATTTATCAATATATTTAAGTTTTAATTAATAAATTTTAATATCTAAAAAAATTGAACACATACATTGAGTATTATCTTGTCACATATATAGATAAAAATTAAAATTAAAATATTGATAGCAAGTCAGAAAAAGAAAAAAAAATACCGAGGAAAGTTTTTAAACTAAATATTATAATCATAATTTATTCACATAGATTTATTGTAAATTCTTATTTTTCAAATCAATAAAAAGCTAATATCATAACTTTTAGTTTAAGATGCATATAAAATATTTTTGAATAAAAAGCAAAAACAGAAAAATCAAGAAACTTATCTCTATCAACACATATCAAGATTCTTTAGGTTATTTAAAAACATATCAAGATTTTTTAGGTTGTTTAAAAATATATAGGAGTTTAATATATCAAGATTCTTTAGCTAGTATAGGAGTTTAATGATGGATTATTTGTTTCGTTGTTATTTTTTAAATAAGCCTTTTTTCTTAATAAAATTATAAAATCAAATAATACGTTAAAAACAGAGAGAATAATTAAAATTTTAAATTCAATATATATATAAAGAAAATAAAATATATTATATTGTTTTTTTAAATAACTACCTTTTATTTTGGTTTCACGAATATAAGTTCTTTATATTAAAAAAGAGAATAATTAAATATCTAAATTTGATATGCATTGAAAAAAAAATATATTAAATAATTTTAAAAAACAATTAACTGCTTTTTGAAGTCTCAGGACATAAATTTATAAAATTAATTTCAATCCATAAAAAGAAATTTAAAAATTGATACCCGGTTGAAAAAAAATAAAATGCTATAAAAAAAATATAAAATTTAAGTTAAATATTTGTAGGAGTGAAATTTTTGTTAATGTTCTTGTTCAAATACACATAATATAACGACTTTGATAACACACACAAAAAATATTTTAAAAGACATAATTAAATTATTAAACAATTATTTATATATGAATAATTGAATGACTAAAATTGATTATACATGAACAATTGATTATGACTGCAATGTGGGGGCATACGATTAGTTAAACTATATAATAGTACCTTTGTTTTCAGCTGACATAATGTTTATTTCAACTTGCAAGGTAAAGTTGAAAAATTGGAAAGCATCCTAAAGGCCGAATAATTCTATCCTATCCATAGAAAAAATAAAAAGAATAATTTAGTGCCCTTTGTTGTTTATCTATTATGTGAATTATTTGGCATAACAAAATGTAATGCATATTTTAACAAAAAAAATTAATGCATTTCTAAGTAAAAAATACTTATAAAAAAAAAACAGTTAGAGAGAAGCTAATTAAATTTTGAAATGTGGTGGCAATTGAAAGGATCAACTAAACACTTTATAACATAAATGTGCAAGTATATGTGGTAAGATCGAGACTCTTCTAATATTTTGTAATGATTCATGAAAAAAGTAACTACTCCTCATTTTAAATTGCAACTTGGACACTTAATGATGAGATGGCTAAAATATGTGTGAATCACTAAATTAGAAACTAATAATATAATAGAAAATAAAAAAAGATAAGAAAAAGCTCTGAAGGGCCTCGACCAAACTGAATCCCAATACACTCGGTTGGTTCATGGCCCAACCGAGTCCACCACACTTGATTGGGCTGTGGCCGAATCAAGCTCCTCTCTCTTCTCCTTTTCTCTGTAATCTCCTAGCTTGGTATAGTCTCATTTACTATTCATGAATAGTATTTATTATGCAAAACTCATTCCGAACAAGTCCAAAACATAGTTTTTAAACTTAACCCGGTGGTTGACCTGAACCAAGACCCGGGTCAAAGGTTTTGACCTGGTCATCCCGGGTCGACCTTTAATTTTTTACTTTTTTTATAAAATAAAATGTTGTTATTTTTATTAAAAAAAAATAGACAACGGGTTGCAATCGGGTCACCCAAGATTTTTCCTTCCCCCATGTTTTCTTAAACTCGACCCGGTTATGGCCTTGGGTCGGCCGGGTCCCAAGTCGACCGACCCATCAGACCAACCTAGGTTTTAAAATTATGGTCCATAGTCCCCAGACTCGGTCAAACCGAGCTCAACCCCTCCTCTCTCTCTCTCTCTCTCTTCCCTTTCTCTCTCATCTTTAGCTTGGTATAGTTTCGTTTATTATTCATGAATATTGTTTACTAAGTAAAACTCATTCAGAACGAGTCCCAAGTCCCAAACTTGGTTAGACCAAGCTCATCTCTCTCTCCTCTCTTTGTTGGGTCTGACCGAGCTACCTTGTCTCACCTTGTTTTACTATTTATGAACCATACTATTTGCATGGTACTATTCATGCATCGTACTATCCATCATTATCCATACTATTTATGAATAATATCATTTCTCATATATTTAACCAGATATTTTTCTAGATATTTTCAAGATATTTGTCACATATGTTCTAAGTTATATATTCTCAAGTTTTCAAAAAGAGGAAGGGAGTCTAAACACATATCTATACACTTCTCTATTATACAAATAACACGAGATAGAGAACACACATATTTTTTTTTTCTACATATAAAAGCACCATTTTTATCTTCTTTAATTTTTACTTGCTTGTCATTTGAGAAAAACTTGAATACTAACTCAAGCATTGAAGTGTCCTTCATTTCATGAGGGATTTGTTTTACAGGTACGACTCAGGCCTAGGTCTCTTTAGCTAAGGAAAGTCAGTATTTTTTATGAAGTTTTTCCATGACTTCATCAGCGGCTCTGTTTATATGAGTTTAAACAAAAAATTAGTCCATTCCCTTTCATTTTTTTTGAAAATCTTTCCATGACGGACGAGACTCCAGAATAGGAAAGGGTGATTGATCTACCCACAAAGACTTCAGCTCCTATTGGGCTTCAACAACTTTGCAATCAAATTCATTTACTTAACGATGTTGTGGTGATGCAACTGTATCTTCGCATTATTTCTCATACACAACAATAAGCCTCTATACATGCACTAAGTACACACATTTACAACTCCATTTCTATAGAAAAACAAGGTAAAATGACTTATATACGAGTAACACTCGCAATCTTACAATAAAAATGAGATACATATCTCATTCTTACATGAGACACTCCAAACAATCTAGCCTCCATAAGTTTTCATCACCTCACTCCACCATATAAAGACCTAGGCGTCAGACAACCTCCATGACTTCACTAGTCCGTGAGCTACAACACAATGCTCACCAAAAGACTCTATTTTATCACATAGTGTTACAAACTCAAAGACCGTGTCTCTATAAAAGTCAGTCTAGATAACTATGAAGGATTTATAGACCTTCAGGGGAACATCTAAAATGTGAAAAAAAATCCTAGAGCTTATCACATAAAACATTAATGTTATATATGAAGTTCTTCCAACAACTTTTTACGAATATGTTAAAATGTAGTATCATAGCCTAAAACATGCCTCTACCATAAGTCTTCATAATCTTTTTGTGAAGCTTATCTCTCACTTTAGCATAAACATTCCTTCTAAAAAAGTACCACATAACTCTTTATAGTCACATAATGAAAAAATAAAAGTACTAGAGCCTATCTTAAAAGGTTCAATGAAAAATTCTTATGCGTGGAGAATATGCTTAAACTCATCGCCATTGAAACTCTGATGAATGGGGTCTATAACTATTCCTTATGAGAAAGGTTATACACACTTTCTGATAAAAATCTTCTCAACATCAAACACGTGAGGAAAAATTACAACAGGTTAGAATAAGCTAGCGTGACTAGACAAAATCATCCATGCTTCCAAATATAGGTAAAGTCTTCACCACGCCATCAATCTCCAATAAAAAAATCCAAAAGAAAAACTAGAGGGCACATCTATGATTATTTGACATTCCCTGAGCTCATGACCATACCTTTGACCACCACAATAATAAAGGGGCTAACTGTTATTCAAAGAAAAGACTTCTTATAACATCTACCTCCAATAAAATATGGTTTAGACACAAAAAAACCCCCAATAAATTGTCTTTTTCACCATGAGAATGAGCATATACTAAGGAGTGTCATGCACTAAAAAACAATAGAACAATTGATTATCAGTGGTCACCTCCACTATTTTATAAGAGAGAGAAAAAACAGCCAAAGCTAGGGAGAGAAGTCCATGCACTTACATTGTTGCCTAAGATTAAATAAACCATAGATTATCTCTAAAGATTTGAATCTCCATCTTTTTTGTATTTTAATAGAATAAACTAAACTATGCATGGCTTAGTTAGTACTATTATATTATTATGCATAACTTGGTTTTACAGTTTATGAACAGTAGCATTACTTTATGCATAACTTGGTTTTACTATTCATGAATAGTATTTTTCAAGGCTTGGACTAACTGAGCTTCACATTCAATTTACTATTCCATGAATCGTAATAATGGCTACTGGCTTGTAAATGATAAGGAGTTTAAGCGATAATAGCTAGTCAATCTCTCAATCACAAGTCTATATGGCCACTATCTCCAATTCTTCAATTCTTGTGACCAAATTTCTCTAGGTCTTTGTGACCAATATCTCTAGGTCTTCGTGGCCATGTCTCCAGGTTCTCGTGAACAACTATCTTTAGGTTCTTATGACCAAATCTTTCCATATCTTCATGACCATTATCTTCAAGTCATTATGACCACTCTCTTCATGTCTTCGTGACCAATGTTTCCAAGTTCTTGTAACCAAATGTCTGTAGAAAGATCATGGATATTTCTCCATCAAACATTAACAAAAATCTCTTAATGGAAAAAATTTAAAGGCATGCCTATACAAGTGATACTTTTGTGCAAGCATATCGATAAAAGTAAATTTTTGCACTGTAAGTATTTTCTCCCCCTCTTTAGCTAGATAAAGTCTTATAAACATATATGTTTATAAGACTTTGAGGTGCAAGTTATAATACAACAAAAAAAAAAGATAAGAAAAAACTTGGTTAAGTTGTGGCTTCATCAAGCTCTTTTCTCTTCCTGTTCCTTTTTTCTCATCCCTTAGCTTGTTATAGTTTAATTTACTATTCATGAATAGTATTTACCAGATTCAGTTAAATCGAGCTTCAACCCTTTATTTTCCTCTCTTCCCTTAGCTCGATATAGTACTGTCATTTACTATTCATTAATAGTGTTTGTCATGCAAAACTTGTTCAGAACAGGTCCTAAGTCCCAGACTCTATTAAACTGAGCTCCACTTTGTCATCTTTTTCTCTCTCTTACCTTGGTCGATTTGACCAAGCTACCTTACCTTATCTCTTTTTACTATTTATAAATAGTATTATTTGCATGGTACTATTCATCACTATTATCCATTATTTATAAATAGTATATTTTCTCATATATTTCACCAAATACATTTTTAGATATTTGTTAGATATTCTCCAAGATATATATTCTCAGGTTTCGAGAGAGAAAAAGAGGGTTTGAACACTTATCTCTGCACTTCTCCATCATATAAATAACACGAGACAAAAAATCACACATCTCTTCTTTACACACAAAAAACATCATTTTCATGTTCTTGAATTTTTATTTGCTTGTCATGTAAGAAAAACTCAAATACCGACTTACGCATCAGAGTATCTCTCTTTCCATGAAGAACTTGTTTTACAAGTAAGACTCAAGCCCATAACTCAACAACCAGGGTAAGTCAAATATCTGTCTGTGAAGTTTTTCTATGACTTCATCAAGAACCTATTAATGTTCATGACACAAACAAGAGTCAATAATATATGAAATTCACTTTCACAAATTAATTATTATACATGAAATGTCATACTATTTGATGACTTTTTGATGTAACACTTGATTCTTTTTCTTTGTTTAGCTGATAAACTTAATGTATTTACAAGAATCATGCATATGATGTCAAATTACAAATTAACTATGTATATGATAGAAAAAAAATATGCAAAACATGGAATTCAAATAGAAACAAGATGCAAAGAATAAATGAAATAAAATAAGAAAGTAGAAGGTGATTGGCCAAAATACTCATAAACTAGGTGTTGTTGGGCCTAGATGGATAAGCTCACATGCCGACTCAAAACCAAAAATTTGAAGTCGTCTAGGTCTAGAAGCCAGGTTGGCGCACCTGGTTATCTTTTTTAAATAACACGAACAATGCATTGTTTTCTTGGACAAATGACTTGGCATTCACCAATTCATTTTCAACCATCTTCGGTGAAGGAAAAATCAAGTTTAAACTTCAAGATCCAAAAAATTAACTTTCAATTTATTTTCATCTAAAAACTTATTTTCACCTAAAAACACCTCAAGAACACCCATGTAATTTCCTTAAAAACAAATTAATCAAACCGAATTAAAACAAACTTTATGAATCTTGATCTGTTTTTTACTACCAATGTTAAAAGGGAAAAACTACATCCATTGAAATCTCTTCTTTAAGACAAACAATTTGACATCAAAATCAATCTTTTTTTGTGACTAAAAAGTTGTTGATTGAATGTTTCTCCCCTCTTTTTTTTCCAAGAGCTTTACCTGTCCTACCCCAACATCCAGGGATAAAAACACAAACAAAATAAACTTTAAGATCTAAACATGAAGTCTCAAAACAACATGGACCAAATAATACAAATAAATTAAGACTTTAGAGACCAAACTGAAGTTTTTCACCTCTTTTAAAGAACAAAGACTGGAATGATTTTTTTTAAAAAAAAATTAAACCCTTATTCTTTTAATTTATTTTCCAACAACAAAATCTATTTTGTAAAATTAATGTTTAATTCATTAATGAAATATTTGCAAAGACCTCGAATATACACGATAGCATGTAAATAAAAGTAAATTGTAATGCATAAATGGACCCAAAAATTAAGTGTAATGATGGAATGACAGAAATAAAAGTTGAAAATTGAAATTTTTTAAAAAAATCATCGTTAGAATGAACATTGGCATCCAGAATGGTTTTGTGAAAATGTGCATGTTCTGTTTTTTAATTTTTTTTTTTAATATAATGTAACTGCAATGCTAATTTTATTTTTCTTAATTTTTGTTAAGGTCCACTAAGATGAACTTTAAATTAAGATTAAGCAGTATATTTGTTAGGCCACTCAATTGACTTTAATAAAATTACAGATTTTTGTTCTCTCCAATAAAGATATTTGAAGCATTCATCTTTCACGCTTCTCATGCCTTCACTTCAATGCCTATCATTCGTTTTGGATCTTACTCTAATTAACATTGAAGGCTTTTACTGCTTCGCAAATTTGCATCTCAAGAAGGTCAATTCATCTAGAAAACCAAAACTTGCAGTCAATCCTCAAAATAATTAATCGACATTAATTCAACTCACCATGTTTACAACTTGAATGTCCATGACCAAGCACAACATTATACAGCTTCTTTTCTACCATGAGCAATTTAACTAATCAAACCCTGAGTTTACTTCTCAAAAGTCACCAGTTCGAGTCCCATAAATCTCATGACCACCGTAGACTTATATGGTTAACTTCAGGATATCAAAAAATTGATCGAGATACGTGTAAGCTGGTCCGGACACCTACAATTATATATATAGCTTCATCTCCTTCTCCTTCTATATATTATGGACGTATGACTTGCTCCTTCCTGGGACATCTCCCAAAAACAGCAGCAAGATAGAAGAATTCATGGCTGCTAGAGGTAGAGGGCTATGATCTCAGCGTACTAATTAACTAGGAATCAAACGCTTTCTCTAATTCGAGGCTAGAGGCACGCGATTTGCAGTTTGCGAGAGTGGACCAATTAACAAACATTTTTCAAGTGATGTGTTCATATTTGCCTCCCACACGCAAAGAACTCCTCCAACTTTTGCTTGTTTTTTCTTCTCATGTTTTTCAATGACTTGGAGGCTTTGAAGCTCTCCAACTAACCTAATATTATACCCTTGTCGATGTATATATTTATCTGATAGTGTACGTGTCACCTAAAAATCTTACTCTTCCTGCTTAACTTGTATCCAGAGCTTGAGTGGATGTCCAAACCATGGAATCTTGTTAGTGTTTCACTCCTAACCGAGGAGTCCTGCTAAAAGATGCGCTGTATTTTATAGCGAATTAATTCAACGTAAAAATTTAAATTGTTAGATGAAATTTCAAGATATAATTTATATTATATTTTAACATATCTTTTTAAGTTTTGAGTTTAAAACTTGCACAGACTCACACTAACTTATACTTAATTTTTATCAAATAAATAAAAATGATGAAATTCAAACTCGTGACTGTTTGGCTATTAAAACTTAATATCATGTCAAGATTCAATTCAATTCAAAAATTTAAATTATTAATTAAAATTTTTAAATATAATTTATATTATTTTCTAATAATATATTCTTACCTATCCAGTGAAGTGAAGGATTAAAGGATTATCGATCCTATCTAGATAGAGAAGTGTAGAGGCAATACTGAAAGCACGGCACGCATCGAATGTTAACGTCTTCAAGCATCTATATCCCCACTGCCCAGGCACTTCACATATGCTGCAATGCGTCGCCAGTTGTACCGCGTGATTGTTTGCTATTTTGTCCACGTTATCGCGCTGGAACCAAACCAATTTAAAACTTATTTCGAAATTATTTTATTTTGATATATACTCTAAAATATACTAACCGCTAAACTAAAAAAAAAAAAAAGAATTATTAATTATATATATTTGTCTCCTTAACAGCCTAGATTTCCATTAGCTGACAATATAGATAGATAGTATTATTAATACTCTTGAATTGATGAATTGGTTTCCTTGTATAATTAATGAAAAATGTTGTATTAAACTGTACAATTTTTCAAATGTTTTTTAATTTATATTATTATTCCTAAACTTTTAACAAACTATAGTATTTTTAAAGGAAAAAATCCTAATATTGAGAGGGTTATATTCTAAATTTAATTTTTTATATTTTATTAGTTCGGGTATTATAAAATTTAAGTTCATTAGACTTGTGTAATTATTAATTTTAAAATATTAAAAATTAATTAAAAATACATGTAAATGACTGAAAATCCACAGTTAAAAGACAAAAAAAAATCCATTAGGCATCCTGCAATACCGAGGATTTCACATCAATTCAATAGTAAATGAAATCAACACAGATGTGAAAGCTCCGCCGACCGGAAATAGCCTCCAGAATTAGGACAAGACCTTGTACTGCAGTAGGTGTTGTGCAACTAACGCTTACAGCTACAAGTGTCCTTAGCCACGCGAAAGACGTTACATCATGATGCCAACATGTGGATTGAAGGCATGATCACATGGGAGGTTATTGGTTAAGACCACCATCTCATTACTCTTAACATGGCATGGTTCTTTGTTTAGAAAGACCATCACGACCACTACCGAGTGCCCCGCCTGCCTGCCTGCCTGCCTGCCTGCCTGCTGTCTCTGCGCTGTTCACGCGGCGATGACTTGCTTCCATACTAGCCCACACAAAAAGGGTTATGAATATTTAAAGACTCTCTCGGCTTGATTGAATGGGTATTTACCACGCGTATAATGCAATACATGAACTTGACTTCAGCATTCACAGGCCGCCGTGACCCGTGAGTCCGACCTTTACTGTTTAACCCAAGAAAATCGAGTTTATGGCGGTGCATTGAGATTGCGAGCCTGTATGTTATTGCAGTGAAGCCATGTTTCTTAAGAAAATTAATTTTTTTGATATTTTTTTTATTATCCTAAAGTATTTATGTGAAAAATGAACTTTAAACATTTTTTCATCGTGTTTGTTGGGCTTCCTTGGGCACTTTTTTTGAAAAATATAAATTTAAAAGGAGAAATTGAACTGTAATCCGTCCCTATTCTACACCCACAATATTAGGCATTTAAGACGTGGGGAGAGAGTTCAACCA
>Ga0307518_10003410_pt1 | contig 11440 bp, 8 predicted proteins | sample 25_EM_MG_FD_203889 | JGI IMG/M metagenome (GOLD analysis project Ga0307518, IMG submission 203889) | Populus trichocarpa ectomycorrhiza microbial communities from riparian zone in the Pacific Northwest, United States - 25_EM | ecosystem: Host-associated > Plants > Roots > Unclassified | place... | reverse complement strand
CAGAACTTTGTCCATCAGAACTTTGTCTGTCAGTACCTGATGTCTCATTTCTGCTCGACCTCATGAGTCGCTCCAGTTGTATTGTGCCTCAATGCCACAATTCCTGCCCCCTATTGATACTACAGCCTCACAGTGGGTTTCCGGTCTGTTGGGACGAAAGCCAGACAGTTGTGCCTCTATCGATACAGCCTCACAGTTGGTTTCCAGTCTGTTGGGACCACAGTGTCCTCAAGTCACGCTCACCCTGCAAACAAGTAACGGCCTCATGGTTGGTTCTCAGGCCATCAAATGTACTGTGTCTTCCTCAGAGGCCGTCCATTTTTCCAGCTATCCAATCATTTGTGCAGGTCCTTTGCCAAGTTGTGCCCGCCTTGTGTGTAGATGATGGGAACCATTTTTTCTGGGCAATGCTGGTAAGTGCCTTGTTACTGTTTCCGTGTGTGACCAAGGCTCATGGTTTGTGTGGTTGAAGTATCTGTGTGACTGCTCAGATGCCTTTCAGAAAGGTATTTAAGCTATCCCGTTATTTTGGCATCTATGACACTTATCAGTGATATTCTCACATCTGCGCTGTACTATTATGCAGGCATCTAGCCAGGACCTTGTCATGCAGTTCACAGAGGATGCATTTGCCAAAGAAGACAGGATATGCCAGCGATCCAAGTGCAAAGTTTTGATCCGGAAAGGCAATCCCTGCCACTATGTAGCAGTGTACAACCCAGCTCAGCCCAGCAAATTTGTTTGTGCAGAGTGCTATAGGTGGTACAAGAACAAACCTGTGACCACTGCTCGAGTGCATCCACAAGGTATTAGTGTGTTCCCACCTCTTCCATCAGATTTGAACTAATGTATCATCAGCATTACCTGATGCACAGTCCATCCGCCAATCCATAAGTGCTGCTCAATCCTGTGTGTTCACTTCGGCATGACCAGTATCACATCTCAACAATTGGTAGCTTCAGTCAACCCACCACCAGTGGTGGCCATATTGAATACTGACCCAAACTTTTGTGATTCAACCACCCCCAGTGCTCCTTGATTTCTACCTGATCCACGTTACAATGTCACTCCCATTGGGCCTCAGTCGGTGCCTCCAGCCCTCCCACAATTTCCCCCTACTCCCTTGGGTCACGCAGCATCCACTGGTGGCCCGAATGTGTATGTTCCCTCTGCTTGGAACAAGGGCCTACAACCAATGCCTCCTGCTATACGACCCAGTTTAGGCCAGGCAATAGGTCTGCCACCAGGCTCCTCTGGATACGGTGCACAGCACCTTCACTATGCAGCTCAGCGTGACCACTAGGTGCAGATGGCACACTGTACTCCGCCTGCAGAGACGATATCATTGGAGATTTCTGCAGTGTTTGAAGCTGGGGGTAAAAAGAGGGGTACACATATGAATAACATTGGTGTGAGTAGTTGTTCAACAGTTGGAAAATTGTTGTTGATTCAGTATCACAGAGTATATGTGAAGGACTGAAGGACATTGATGCACAGGCCATTGCACAGGAGCTTGCATCTATTGCACTCGAGACCGTCATCCCAGGGATCAAAGCGTACTATCCATCATTTTGGTGGTGAGAGAATGAGTTCACAGTCCATGACAACAAATGGGTTGATCTTGCAAGATACTCCAGCTTCCAAGCATATTTTTATAAGGACTACCTCCATCCAAGCACTCAAAAAGGCACGAAATCGATGGTATTCAAAACCAAACAGTTCACTTTATTTGTTGTTGTCCCAGAATGTCAATGGGAGGAGTTTGAGGCATTTCAAGATAAATGTGATTCCCCACCCATGCAAATAGTATCCCAGTTGACCTCTCAGCCCACCTCTGTGTCTTCATCTCTTTCCCAGAACCAGATCAAGCCTTTACCTGTTCGCACACAAGGAACTCGGTGTGACTCTGCCATATTACCTCCACCCAATGCTGTGGTTCAACAGCATTCAGATTCTCCTGCTCCCCTGTTTCTTCCCAACAAGACACAGATGGGTCCAACACCAAGTAGCATTTTTGAACAACCAATTTCATGTGATGTTGAACGTCTGCAGGTTAACCATACTGTAAGTTGCAAATATTTTGTCTCCCATCAACTAAGCATTTGTTGTAGGATGCCAGTACATTGTCCATCAAATGTCATCACCGTCACACTAGCAGTATGTCGAGTGGATCTGCTGCACTGCCACCACTGAAGAAACATATGGCTGCTTTCCCCTCTCCCAACTGAGATCAACTCAAAGAAGCATTACAGTCAGGTGGGGCATCCGATTTTGATGCTAAGAAAGGTAAGTTAAGTATTTCTGCATATATAAACATGTTATTTATGAACCCTAGTCTTTCAGCAGAAAATCCAGCAAGTGGACTTCTACCTGATCCCAACATGCAGCCTCAATGAACTCACTGCCATGAAGGCAGCTTTCAACATCAAAGAAGCGGAACTTTTTCTGGCAGCATCAGACTCAATCTCTCTGTGAATGGCCTTATTGGAGTTGGAGCATTCAAGACAGCTCAATTGGCTCAGCTGACACTCTTGCCTCTCAGACACTTGGGCATTGGATTGTGTTCCAACCACAATATCATCCTGAAAAGACCTTATGTTGGCAACAATTCCAAACCTGGGCCACCATTCACACGCTATATCCTAACAGATGAGTCAAACCTGCTCTACTGTGAAGCAAACATTTTATACTGGGCAAAAGCACTCCTGAAGTTGATGTACGATTTCATTGATCGCGCTATTAATGATGCAAGCACACTGCCACCATTCAAAATACCTCGCCTACACTTCATCAATGCTGGTCTAGTGTTTGCATACTCATTCGCAACAGTCACCACTAATGCATCGGAGAAGACCAGGCAGTCAGTAAGACCTGGTGGTACAGTCAGTACAATATACCTTGCTGAGGAGCTTATCCCCGCATCCTTGGAGGGAGAGTTTGTGAAGTACATTCACAATGGCAATGCGGTCCCTTGCAACCTTTTTGATACCGAAGCAGATGAGATAGCAGAATTTTTGGCGTTTATGCAACATGTACAGTATGCCAAAACCGACGGTCAGGTGTACATATCAGATTATCAGGGTACGTCTTTTGGGGCACCAACTTTGTGAACTAAATTACACTTGGCTACAGGAAGTGGTCTACTTTTGACAGACCCACAAATCCTCACACATCCATAAGTGGCTTGACCTGTTGCCTTCGTGTGAACTTAGTCCAGCTTTTCTAGCGAGGTTGGAAGAGGCCTCAAGCTTTTTGGTGATGGGAATCTGGAGAAGGGAGTGACTGTCTTCGAGAAGCAGCATGTGTGCAACAAATTTTGCAAGTGGACCAGCTTTCAGCTGCGTCCTTTGAACAGTACCCATACCACTTGAATCCCACAAGATCAGCAGAATAGATCAAAGACCTGGCATTGTACTTAGTGTATTTGAAATTTTGACTTGCAACTTTGTGACTTTGACTTGCAACTTTCCGACTTCAACAATATGTTGTATTTCAAGATTAGCAAAACAAGTTTTGTACTTCAACAACTTGGCTTATGAGTTTGGACTTACAACTTTAACAATATAAGTTTTGTATTTCAAAAATGGAAAATGGAATCTGGAGTCTCACTTCAGGGATTTGCCAAATCAAGTTTGAATTCCAGCGTGTGAAGTTTGCAAATGGACCACGACTGTCTGGCTTTCCATATTACTCAACACTGTAAAACGGTGCATGCTTGGTGACAGCACTGCAGAAACATTGGAGGGTTGCTCAGAAAGTTATCCTCGAGTGTCATGCAGAGGACACAATCAGGGGACAGGGCAAGGGTTGGTGTCCAAGGTCACCGTGCTCCATTAAGGACTAATAGAACCTCGTACCGGGGGGCCCTTGAACTGCAACCATGACCATGGTTGGTTTTCCCATGCTACAACAGCTGGGCAAGGTAGTGTGTAGTGCACAAACAATAAAAAGCACACAGAACACCACTGGCCCCCTGTAACGGTCCAACTTTTTATCTTATCTAATCTGTGATTAGATAGCATCTTATCTTATCGTAGTGTACAGCCGTATCTTATCTACCTTAGTCTAGACCCGTGCCTCATGCTGTACACGCTGCCTCCCTGGTGTCCTTCCGCATAGCCTTAGCTCCACTATGACATCACTAGCATAGCATTGCACAGTACGTAGCCTCAGGGATAGCCTTGCGTAGCCCTCGTGTAGAGTAGTATATATACAGTGCAATCCAGCACCCAGAGGCTCTCCATTCGAGCTCATCTTGGGTTGTTGCCCTAGTCCTCGCATCCTATCCTCTCAGAGTCCCAGTGTGTAGTAGGGTCCTTGGTGTCTTTGCCTAGGGTCGTCTCACCCCCCCTAGAATGATTATTAAGAGTCATTAAATTGACCAAAACTAGTGTACCATGAATTAGGAACTGCTAATTAGTGGGGCTGATTAGTGCTGATTTGCACAGTGAATTTGGGGACTCAGAGACCCACTGTGAATTTGTGTTAATTAGGGTCACCAGCCTCCAATGACATATATGACAGATGGATTATGACTAGTTAACAGGCATGGGGTGACTGCAAGACACTGTACAAAACTTTTGGCTCATAGACTCTAGAGTCATAACTGAACACTATGGACACTTCAACCAGGGCAAAGGTAGATCTCCTCCACCTTTCAAATACCTAGAAAGTCTTCCCAATACCATACCCCAGTTGGGCAGCGAAACAACCAAGTATGGTTTCAACTTGGTGGATAATGATGATTTGGAAGACAGGGGTCTTGTTGGTACTTTCAACTGTCAACGTGACTCGAGAGTCAAGATACATCTATATCACTGCAACAATGGTCCAATAATTTCTCGCAAGGGCCAGGTCTCCCCAAGCTGGTCTCCCCAAGCTCACTGATCTTTTTGAGTCATGGCTTGATGAGCTTGCTTCAGACCCTGAGGTCCTTATCCTCTTCAAATGTGTCACGGGCAAGGCAACGGAGTGATGGATGAAACCGCATACCAGAGGGAGTCAGGAGAGTGAGACTGAAGCCAGGAATTATTTAATGAGCCAGTGACTGGCATTGATACCACGGAGAGTTGCCGAGTACACACCTATGTAAGAACTATATAGTTCTAGCTGTAAGTATCGAGTCCGTACTAGTACCTAGCCTGTATGAGATAAGGACATTGCAATAGTGGGCAACACTCGAAAGCAATGAATTTGCCAATGTCCTTGCACTGGGAGCAGCCAACCTCCACTCCAGCCATCTGTCATGAATCCAGCAGTTGACATGGCCAGTGATCACTGACAAGTCTGAAACCAGTGTTGATGGGATATCCTGGCTGGATGGATAGTACTATGGCCTTGCTGAAGAGTTTTGAAACATTTCAAGTTCAGGAAACAGATGTGAACTTGATGAGTGCAGTGGAATTGATCTGTGGTCAGCCTGGCTTTGGGATATCATTTCTTCAGCACCAGTGCAACCTTGGCAGTCTACTGTATCCATTCCTGACCTTCTGACCACCTCGTCATCTTCACAGATTGTTCCTAGCACCTTTGCATAAGATGAATGGGAGTAAAGTTACACTGTTTTTGTGAAATATCTAGTCTAATAACAAGATTTAACATTTCTGCTAATTAGCGCTAATTTGCATGGGTACATTTGGGGCCCAGTCAACCAGTTGCAAATTAGCCAGTTAATTACAGCTCAAACCCAAATTCACGGTACACTAACCAAAACACACGAACAATGCCAGACTGGCAAGAACAACCACACTCAGTGACCACGTACTCACGAATTTTTCTACCCAATGTAGACATCCTGAACATACCAAAGACCAACCAAAGACAAGTTGAATTGTGAACCAATCACACAAGCAACATGATTATTTCATGTGACAGTCCACTGTGATGCTGTCCCCTCTTGCGAGATGTTCGCCTCTCCCAACCTGAGGTTTTAGTGGGTATAACGCCTACCAGGTGCCCTTCAACGGGTTTACCAGTAGGTTCATGGAGTCCCACATACCCCGTCCTTGATGGGAAGTGCATAAGAGCATTTTTCCTTGGAACGAAGCCCAACTGGGTTATCGATCTAGTGTATTATGTAGAGCTTGACTTGTCAGTGGCTACATAATGTTATCACTTGTCCAAAAAAAAAAAGAACCTCATACCAAGGCTCGGGTTTTTGTGACACGACAGGGGCTGCACTTTCTCATGAATATTGGGTTGACACAATGCGGTTAGCAGAATTTAAGCTGGGTGTAAATGTAGTGAGAAATGTGAATTGCAAATGGGAAATTTAATCTGACATTTTTGCGGTGGTGCTACTTGAAGTATAGTCAGTGTAACATATGTTGGAGGAAACTTAATGTGTTGGCACTCGTGCTGTCCTGGTGTAAAGGTTGACTCAAACAAGACATTTTGGTGCAGATAGAATATGTGTGAAAGCTTTGCATATTGGCATCTGGTATGTGCCCCGCTAAACTTCAAACCTTTCCTGGCAGAAAATAGAGATGCAAATTTTGAATACCGACAAACAATAACAACAGGGCCCATATTAGAAATTAAGTTTGTGGACAAAATGTGGTAATAAATGTTAAGTTGTATCCATGGACTAAATGAATTGCCCGATGGTTGCCCACCACTCGCCTGATGATTGCCCACTGCTCACCCAACTCTCCTCGTCCAACTCTCCTCATCCAACTCTCCTTAGTTGCATCATCCCACCCATTGAAGGAATCACCATCTCCCTTCAGTCATCATCCCATTGAAAACAATGCCAATCATGATGTACATATACAAGTCCATAGTGTGTGTAGCCTAATCCTGGAGGTGAAATTAGGTGAAATTAGTTCACTTCAGGCAAACCAATAATAGTAGTCTCAATCTCACCCTACACAAAGAAAGGACCACAACTTGCTCGCTTGAAATGGCCCATTGTGCATAGTGACTTGTGACCCAACCCACTTGGACACTCTCTAATCTGTCCTCAAGAATGGAAGAATACAGTTTTGCAGGGAAGTGTGGATATATGGTGAAGGGATCAGCAGTGATCACCCTACTTGCTAATAATGGTCATTGTCACTGGACGGCAAAATGCCAAGATCGGTTGGATTCATAGATATATTTGATACTTCCTGGAACAGGTGATAACGCGTAATTGCCAGAGAGATAGAATAAGATGAGGGAGTTACCAATGTGGGTTGATGACCAACAATAGTAAACCCCATGTGTGTGTAACTGAGCGCACAGCACTGCTGTACATTGTCCAATGAGTGCATGTAGATCCTGGGGAACATTTGATTTCAGGAGATTATCAGCAGGAGCAGCACCATCACCATCATCACCACCAATACTGCCTGGGGTCCGGTATGCACAATCAAGAAGGACTTTGCATTCATGGATAATGGGTGGACAGTCTGATCGTGACAACCAGCTGCATAGTTTTTCACCCTTGAGAAAAGAATGGAGCATGGTTGCTGGGAAGGTGCTGGAGGACTCTGATAAGATGCTTGAAAGGGAATGTCCACCATGAGTGTACAGGACTGAAGAGCAACAGATAGTCATAAATATGAAAAGATGTGTGATGGTTTGGGCGCAAGTTGAAAGTCGGGTGGATGATCTTCAAGTTCTTTACATAGCTAGCAATATTCATGTGATAAGCAGAAGCCTGCTCAGGAGTCATTGTCCATGCACAAGCAAGGTAGACAGCAGAAACTAGGGACATAGTATGATCAAGAATAGGCTTGAACTCGGTCTCAGGATTTGCCCAAAGACTGATAAGAGCTATGGGGATGTAGACAGTAATGAGTGACTGCCACTCATCAGCTTTGATTGTGCCTGCAGAAACATCACCAAAGTTCTTGGGTACTGACCCAAGCCACAACAGTACTGATATGTCATGAATAACAGTTTGAATCTGCTTGAGGGCTTGCTTTGAGCTGGGCTCACGAACATCTTTGTCCATAGCAACCAGAGGTTGTTGACCACACTATAATAACTTCAGTGACAGTATACATGGATAAATTGATTGCCTACCCATTGAACAAGCACCTTAGCATAATCAATCTTATAAAGCCTAGTTCTCTTTTCAGGGATGCAACACAGTGACTGACAAACATAATGCAGTGACACCATGTTTTTATGAAGAAGGGAACTTTGCAGTTTCCCCAGGGATTCAGCAACCTGGTCAGCATTCTCTGCACACTGCACCTGGGCAACAAGGAGAGTGTGAATCACTGACACTTGGCCTGCCTCCTTTGTGGTCATGGAGAGGCTGGCAGCTCTCTCAGGGTCTAGGGGCTCGAAATCATAATGGAAGGCAGAAGAGGCTGAGTGGGTGGTCGAAATAGCTTCTGTGGTGAGACCAAGTATGTTTCATGTATGATGCTGTATGAGACCTTCTAGAAGACAATGCATAGAGTCAATCACAAGCTGACGGGCTGGATCCCAATACGGAAGTTGCCAAAGTTCAGAGTAGTGGATACCATACTGCTTGAACAGCTTTTCACGCTCTGTGGATGTTGGGGCATCTCTCCATTGCTCTGCCTGGCAATGCAGCTTGTCCTTGTCTCAAAGTACCCAGTGTTCAAAATCAACACGGCCATAATTAGACTTGTGATAACAATTGCATGCACTGCAACAAAAATGACTACTGGCACCAGCAAGCACAGAAAGGTGACGAGCAGCTGGAAGGTCACAAACCACTAGGGCAACAGCACTATGCGTGACACAGCCATTCAGATGATTTGTGGTGGTTGAATATCAAACACCATGTTCCCATGATGCTACAAGGTCAGTGATGAGGGGGCGGATATAGTGGTTGAGGTTCTCCAGGGATGGCTGTTTTGGTCCTGGGATTATACCAGCAAGGTACATATTCTCAGGTTTATACTGGACATCCAGGGGTAAGTTAAGACATGCCATGGAAATGATCCCAGATGACATGCTTGACCCATGCTGGGTCATGCCCTCTGGGTTGAAGAAGTCAATGTGTAGGGCAAACACATAGCATCCTTCATCACCCCGGTCAACAAAAGGTTTGCCAGGTTCAGGGCCATTGAATGTGTGAAGAAACTGAGCATCAAATGGGTTCTTGATGAATCAGGGTGGTGGTGAAGAAAGGGACTCCACAAGATCATCACATGGCTGATCCATCAACATTTCGATGTCCCTTCTTGCCAACAAGTTGGCAAGGTAGTTGTTGAAGTCATGGTAAGTGTACATCTTCTTTGGCCGACATTCACCATTGGGTGAAGCATTCAAAAGGGCCTCTTTGCATTCCTTCTCAGGTGTCAGATGGTTGGTGCAATAAGTGGGGTAGCTAGGGGTACTAGATCCAGGAGTGTAGATTGGTCAATATGTGCAATGACAGTTGCACACAGCATACAGGACCGTCTTAGAAGTGAGATTGAACCTAGAGAGGGCACTTTCGATAGTTGATGGAATCTGCTTCAACATATTCTCGTGGGAGAGGCTGAGTGTCCTGTCGCTGCATTGAAATGAGATATAGAGCAGCAATGAAAGGGTGCCCATGATAAAGTCACCACCCTGTTGGCTCACACCAATGATTACACTGCACACAATGCCAAGAAGGGTTGCAACCTGCGCAATTATGGCCATCCGCTCAACTGATGGGCAGTGATGATCATCTAAGTCAGATATCATTAGCATCATATTTGAGATCAACACAAACAAAACTCACCAGTTTCAAAGAAGACTGGATCCTTCAATGAGTCCTCCGGAGGCTCATGCAACCTCAGCTCAACTTCAAGCCTTTCTAGCATAGCAATGATCTCATCCTTGCAAGACTTCACAACATCAGTGTTATGCCTGACATCCTCTGCAGCACAGCACAGCACCCCAAGCTCTTTCTGATGACAGGAAGCACCTGCTCATTAGACCCGTCCAACAAAAGACAAAAACACTGCTGGGTCCAAGCCTCTATGTTAGACAGTATCTCAAGTGCCTTGACTGTATGACAGTCCTTCATTGGAATTCTACACCCAGCTACAGCAGCTGGTAAACTGGGTGACTCCACAGCAGGGTATTTTCTGACACCACCTGGGGATGACAAATGCAATGAGTGAGGATCAGGGGGTAGATGGGACCTGTCGGACTGACTTTGAGGTACATTACTCCTGCTGGACGACTCCATAGTAGGGCGATCTGCGATATCAGCCAAAGTTGACAAGTGCACTGAGCAAGGTTTGGGCACATTGGCTGGTTGTCTGCTAGACAACTTAGCAGTGGAGTATTCTCCGATGTTGCCTAAAATTGATGGTTGTGCTGGGTGGGGATCATACAACTGGAGATGGCCAAGGCTGTGAGTGATGTCAGACAGGGGCAGAGTAGTAAGTGAGCCAGCTATAAGGTCATTGCTGGGTCCATTTTCCTGGTAATCAGCATGCAATTTCCATAGCTTGTTGGCACCAGCCCTCTGGTTAGGTCCATCGTCTGTAAGGGTAAGGCCGAGGTGACCAGCAAGGACATCACTAGCAAAACCTTTGTGCCTCAAGCGCTCTTCTTGGACCCTGTTCACATGTACAGGCATGAGCTGTGTATCCATCAAGACACCATCAACATTTCTTTCAAGACACTCTTCGCATTTGCACCATTTGAAAACAGCACAAGCAGCAGGCATGTGTAACCTTGGCTTTAAATCAATTTGGCAGCAGCTATGGTTAATGAAGATGAACACACCAGAGGACAGGTAGGATGGGCTTTGCAAGTAAGATGAGTGATCACAGTGTATTTATAAGAAAAATGCACACACTCAACACACAGATCTCTCATATTCAGAGGCGAATACAATGGTATTCTAGATAGAGAACAACAATGAATAAAGGCATTAGCACTGCGACAGATACAGATACATGCCTGAACAAGAATGACATCTGATGACATTGAGACTTAATGGTGATCTAAATCTGGATGAAGAATAAGGGTGTTAGTGGTGCAAAAGAAATAATACACAAACGAACAAGGTGGACCCGATGGCATCATGGCGACAACATAAATCTGGATAGAGAATCAGGTGGATGAGAATGAGCCGCGAATCCATGGAGATCTCATCGGGATTTTTGTGAATACATTCCTCACATTTGCATCATTTGACTATGGGGCACAAGGGAGGCATATCGTTGGAAACTGAATAGGGATCAAGCAATGGCCACTCACCGCACAACAAATACAACACATATGATGGTTGGAGAGGGCGCCTTGATTAATTGATTGAGTCATAGCAACAGACATTGACTAACACACGTACCATTATTGTGATTGCCATTAGTGGAAAGTGTTGTACGAATAAGACACCAGCTAGTGCTGGTGCCTGCCTTTGGCAGGCAGCGCCGGGCAATGCTTATCCTATTTTTGCCAGGCATAGTAATAAGGATAAAACCACAATATCTTTCAGACATTCTTAAACACTTTCAATTTCAATCACAAAAAAAAATCAATGAATCAA
>Ga0307518_10003409_pt1 | contig 11441 bp, 10 predicted proteins | sample 25_EM_MG_FD_203889 | JGI IMG/M metagenome (GOLD analysis project Ga0307518, IMG submission 203889) | Populus trichocarpa ectomycorrhiza microbial communities from riparian zone in the Pacific Northwest, United States - 25_EM | ecosystem: Host-associated > Plants > Roots > Unclassified | place... | reverse complement strand
TAATCTGTGCTCCACTATCCGATCCGTGCGGTATCTGATCTTACGGCGCCATCTTTTCTCTTCTATAACACCGTCATTCTGCAGCACTAGCATTACTTGGATTTCGCATTGCAAATAATAGCAAGGCATCGGCAAGATCGTAGTAAGGACTGCCACAATTTCTGGGAAGGAGTGGGCGACGATGCATACGACCCAAATACACCAAATAACTCCATCGTTCTCAGTGTGCTGCTGTCCTCCAGTTTCCCGTCGTCGCCAGTGCAGTCCTTCCTGCGAAGACAGTTGGGATCGCAAGGATACCACCATAAAGTAAAACCTGTCCTAGCTTGAGGTCCACCCAGTACCAACAGAGCAATGCTTCAAAGGCGCCAAGTAATACTGTGAAGGGGAAAATGCGGGGTGCGAAGAGGTGTGGCACCCGTAGACCAACGTTGCTCCACTGCGTGCGAAAGTCAACGTGAGCGAGCGGTCCGGAAACGAGTATGACATACTAAGCCAAGTAAAACTACCCATGGCGAGAGAACGAGAGCAGAAAATATTGCCGACACGAATTTTGGAGGTAGCTTCTGCTCGGAACGGAAGGTATGGTGAATGGAAGGCAGCTCGTGGAATTTTGCCTCGTCTACGTGGGGTGATGATGTTTGTGAGGGCGGAACGAACAGGTCAAAGAGGTCGAATTTTGCTGGTTCGTGCACGAACGAGCCGAGTATAAGCGACACTTCCAGTGGCCGATTAGACGTGGGCGGCAATGATGCTGGAGGACGCGCCATGTTCTCGAGGCGCATCAGCGATCAAAGTACGACACCAGTGGTAAGACACAAACCAATTCAAACTTTGCTTTGCCTCCTGGTGTGACACGGACAGGCTGGATACCTTCTTCTCCGGAAACGCTGTCATAGAAGCGAACGAAGGTTTGGTGAGGCTGAACACCCTTTCCTTGACTGTTCTCCGTTATTTGGAACGTGACTTTGAGCGTGTCAGATGCACCAAGCCTGAGAGGCGCTGGTTTCTTCGTGAGCGAGAGACTGTTAAAGTGGGGACGTTGAGTATGCACTGAGAAGGGCGCAATGAGTGCACGTACACATCTGCGCGCAGTTGGGTTGCAGTTGAAGACGATATTGTGAAACGAGGGTTTTGAAGAGACAGTGAAGCAGCATGAGCATAGATAGCAAGCAGCAACCAAGACAGGTAAAGTGCGATACGTGGTACCATGGTCGAGCTGTCAAGGTGGTTTGACTACCAAATGATATTGAATGGTTTGGTGGCTTCACTTTGACGTGGCACTGCAACTGCACAGCGTGACAAAACATCGACGACCAATTGAAAAGACATGGATTTCAAAGACCAACCCAGTCCTCTCTGCAATTTCTGAGCCGCTACGACAACCAATCCACACATGCAGTTGGCCAGTATGGATGTACAATAAAAAGAAGGCCTCACCGTGGCTCGAACACGGGACCGCACGATCTGCAATCGTATGCTCTACCACTGAGCTATAGGGCCTTTGGGAATCGCAATACGCCAGGTGATATCAAAGGGATGCTGCTATTTGAATGATATCCTGACTGCAAACTTCAAAGCTTTACCTGCCATGCGGGATTGCTTGGGCCCTCTTGCATTTTATGCTGATCGCGGCGCCAACCACGACGGAAATGACAAGTATTGTGAGTTCTATACTCCCTAGGGTAGCATGGTCTTCCATCGTGTTCCTACTCCCCCTTATCGCGATGAAGATGTTTTCTTCGTCGTCAATCCGTTATCTCCCTCCAACAGAAGGTATGTATCGGAATTTTTCGTTCAAACAGAAACTAGAACGTATCATCTGGATTGGGTGACTGGTTCACGCGTTATGGAGGGCGAGGTTTTGAAGCTCTTTGATCCCTCGCTCGTCAAGCCGCATCCCCATCCATTCGTCCATACGCAATGCCCCTAAAGCTTTTTCGTAGAACGCGATGGACGGTTCATTCCACTGTATTTGAAAGGGTGTATTTGTCAATGATGGCTATACGAGCTTGTGTTCAGTTTACCTTGAGGACACTCCAGTCAAGTCGCGCGCAGTTCTGTTGCTCCAAGTGTTAGTGCTGGTGTGGGATGTTGAAAACTGGCAGCACCTTCTCTTGGGCTACTTTCCCCAGCTCAGTGAACAAGGCTTTCCCAATACCCATATTCCTTGCCTCTGGAATTACAAAAAGATCCTCGAGCTAGACATGTGTTATTTCATCAGGCGGATCGCGAATACCACGGCCATCTGATGAACAGTTTACACCCACATATAACCCTGGTCTGCCAGTCCAAGTGGAATAATTAAAGAAATAGAGGGCCATCCCGAGGGATGCACCGGGCGCCTTTGGTGCTCCCTCAAATGCCAGGAGAGTATGGGCGTAGCTCTTTTCGAAAATGTTTTCCTTTAGCTTGAGATAACATGTACCTACTTAATGAATGATATTACAGAGGTCTATGTCATACAGACCAGTGCAAGGGTTGCCTTGACAGAGTGGGGTTCCTTCTCATATGTTGCCTATGGACTATGTCAAACAAAGATTTGGAATGAATAGCCAGCACAAGAAATCACTTACCAGAGCGATGATCAGGTCCAGGATTGTATCCTCAGTAATCGTGAATCAAGTCAGGATATCAGCAAGGGTTTCGGCAGACTAACTCACGACATCATCCTCAGTTGCTTGACGGATATGAAAAGTTGAAGGTGTCATAGTATTCCGAGTTCAGTTTTACTGGAACTGCCCACTGACCAAGTGAATGTATGTATGTAGTACGACATGCCAAGTTGGGAGTGGTATTTGGCATTTTACCTCAAATTTACGTAAACCCTACATCAAGCAATTAGACTTGGCAGTGACCGACGGATGCCACCACAAGACGGCAAGCAAGAATCGGAGGAGACAACACAGAATACATTCCAGGCTGTCACTTCTGTGAGGAAACTCAAATGTGACTTGAAACCAGAAGCATTTACATAAGGAAAGGCACCAATAACTATCACCTCCTTTCCTCGCCACCTGGTGAAAACATATCACGTCCTACCTACAACTAATGCTCCCTACCGCGATCAGAACTTTTTTCCAGAGGAATTCTGCAACATCTTGGTTGTTGTACCCACTGCCCAGCCTAACTGGACCCACAGAAGCGGTTTCACATCTAGTATTTCCGGTACAGTATCATCGTTTCCTCACCCTTATCCTCAAAAAAGGCACGAATGTTCCAGAATGGCGAACAAAAAGGTCTCGCTCACAGCTCTGCACTGGAGCTGGGACTGGGTATCTACGGATTCGATACCAAACCGATTTTGGGCCCCAGATCGAGCGTTAAAGTTATCCCGATTGGCTTGCAAGCAATCACAGGACACCCGAGGATGGTGATCGTGGGCGAGATTTGAATACCTTCCGAGTCACATCAGAATCAGAATTCTGTTGCGGTGGAACCAAAATCGGATGTCTCTGGTCTAAAAATCTCTCTCCCAACCAATTCAGCGACAACCGAACCGGTTCTCCGATTGTGACACAGGATGGGCACGGGCAAGTGCATTCTTTATCACTGCCATCTTTTATCCTAGCCCAAGTGGTCCGAAAGTCTAAACTTGGCTCTCCCGCCTGCTGCGCAATCTACCTTCTGGTGAGCGATTGTCCCCAAGGTATGGTTATATCTGGGTTCTGTCATATCGTGGTTACTGAGCTACCTCGTTGTCTTGTTTCGAGGGTCAGATGAGATGATCTGGCACCTTCTTTTACGAAGTTTACCCACGCAGCATCTCTCCTGCTTTTAAATTCCTGGGGGCCAAGCCCAAATCACCCTTGACTAAGCCTAGTAGCTGGGGCGCAGTAAATCTATGTCCGACACAAGCCGCGTATTCACCGATTTTCGCCGACTCACGCAAGCTAATGGGAGTTCTCGTGGGGATACTCTCATCATTGAGCTTTATTATTCTGGGTCATTGAACGACCATCGACCGAAGCAATGATTGCTCAAGGATTACAGAAGGAAGGGTAAATAACATTCAGGTGTTACGACATTGAGGCTCTGCATGCTCCGTGGTCATTTCCTCTGCGAACGGACTCAACGTTCTTCTGGAATGTGACCGAGTCAAAAGTGAAAATTTTACGGCGAACTCGGCACGGAATGGAGCACTAAATTTCGAGATGACACCGCTTAGCCGATCTCTGAGACTATTTCTGCACGTCTTTTAAGTGTAATCACAGTGCAGACCCACGCAAGACTTGCAACTTGATTACTACATTTTTGATTCCAAATCGCACTTTGACCACGTGATCTGTGTGACTAAGCTGTACCTAATGTGGTAAGTAGCAGTACTACCTTCAAAGCTTCATTGACAAATGTCGGTGCTTCAGCGTCTTTGGCAGAGAGTGTTCAGGCGGGTGAGGCGCATTTTGTCTTCTAGTGCCTCTTGCTGACGCATAAAGGAAGTCATACCTTGTTGGTAAGGATTTCGAAGGCATGATTATCCAATATAGCTGCTTTTGTGCACGAGCTAAAATGCTTAAGTTTAGGCAATCAGTATTTGGAGTTCCCCAACGCAAGCAACGGTAAGTCGTCTTAATACACACCTCTGTACTGTACATTTACGTTCATGTCGTTTACAGGCCGTCCAAAACGTATAATACAATACAGCAACAATGACGATATGCACGCTTACGTCGCAAGTGGCAAGCGGCTACCAGGTGTGATGGCACGGGGTTTCTGTGATCCGGTTTATCTCATACCATTCCATGCTTTAGTGCAATGGAATGCTTGGCTAACCCATACGCGACGTGAACCACCAACGTTAGAGGTACGCCCCGTTCCAGCCGGAACCTAGCCACTCTTGTTGACTCGAACATCTCGGATAAACGTTCCGTTATCCGTAAGTAGGAGCTGCAGGCAGACATAGTGCGTCAGCAACGCGTACAAGTGAACGTAGCCCAACTCGAAGCCAGGCAACGGGAGGAACGTGCTCATCCAGCAGCTCTTGGTGTGCCATCCCGTTCACGAACCATAAGTCGACCAGATCTCGCCAAGGCACAATTATTGGTTCGTTCAGCTCAGCGAGTTCCTGACGCCAATGCAAACGACCCTTGGTCTGAAGCTGATGCGAGGAAGGGCTCTCAGGAACCACAAACATGGGGCCCTGTGATTCGTCGGAGATGAGAATTGGGATTAATATGTGGCCTTTTGTCCTGTGCATGTGGGTGTAGCTAGCATACCGTTGTCGGAAGAAATTGTGGCTAAAATTTAGGTCACAGCAACACCCTATCTCGATGCATCTCTCGGGGTGTGCCACATTACACTGCAACAGTATTTGGTACTCTGTTCTATTCATCTCTTCCTGCCAACAATCTATTAGAGTCCCCTTCATTTTTCACTCTGTTGCCATAATACCGCACTCCGGATCTCGTGCTTCTACTTGGAATACTCTATTCATTTAACTCCTAACCAATTTCGACGAAGTAGCAAATGTTATACAGGACGTTCACCGGCAGCACCGTAAAGTTGCCATCACAGATTTATTTATCGTGCCAGACCATTCGTGGTTTACTTCGTAAGGAACATTGCTTCAAAATGGCGGTTGGCTACCAGCCCTTCTTTCCTGTGGATGTCTTCATGCTTTGGCTTGCGTAAGTCCTTTACGGCGTTTCATTCTAATGGCACGCGCCATCCTCTTCTTTCATTCAGCTCGCTTGCACTGCGATCATGTACTAATCGGAAATCCGGTGGGTCAATGCCATGGCTCTAACACTTGACCTTAAACAATTAACACTTCAGTATGTATGCCCTTTGAAGTCGCTGACGAGGTGATTATTCCTGTCATCGGAGCCATGTGTTTGCGAGACGTCTACCTCGTTTTCTCTTATCAGTGGCACGTGTTGCTGCAGATTTGATGCACTCCTGTAGCGCCTGTGGAAAACCTAGAGGTATATATATATAAATGTGAGATCAGTGACTTCGCAGATGTGAAACTGCTATAAGGAATATCCAACACCACCATGCTATGTGACAAAAATAATAATATCCTGTGGGTCTTCTCTTGGGTCTAGAAAGTACTCCCGCGTCACTGGACAGGGATTGTGTATAAAACTTTTGCCATTGTTTCCAATCCAGTAAGTCCTGGAAGTGGAATTTGTCCTGATAAGTGACTCAGTGATTTCTAGATGATCCGCATGTTGGGGCTGATGACTTTCTCTCAACATAATGCAGTCCATAGCATGCAGTCCTTCCATTTTGATATGCATTCTAGATTTCATGGCTTGCTTGGTCGACTTTTATTGGCTGGAGTTATTGGTATTATTGACGTGATCTGTAGGTAGTCCGTGCCGTTGATTTCTTTGCGAAAGTCTCTAACCCTTACACAGCTAACTTCCATCTTATTTGGGCGCGCATGGATGTATAAAATTTGGTTTTATGTGCATGGCATGTATGATTTTTTTTTCACTGGAATTCGTAGTGGTGTTAGTCACCTTGCCCTGCAAGGTCACTGCAACTGGAAATTGTTCGCCTTTTTTCGTTGTCCGCGAACAACATGGTTGTAAGAGGCGCCCGTCTGAGCGTTTCAGCTGCTCCGACAGGAGTCCAAACTAGTAGTGCCTAGCATTACAACGAGTAGTACTATAATTGTGTAAAGTATCGTCGTTTGAAGAAATGTCCGTCTCTGATTCATTGTGGGATCCCTGTGTGTTTGTCTGTCTCCAGAAGATATCAACATCTGTAATGCCTCCCATTGTACTTTTGTTCTTTGGTCCAGCTTCTCGAGGCGGAGGTCCTCGTTGCGAAGATGTTCGCTAGGATGTTGCGTGAACAAGTTGTCATCGAGGCCGCGGCTTCGTGACAGTGCAACGTACGCATTGAAAGGCGTGAGTGTTGTCGTGATCGACTTTTCCGCCATCGAATTTACACAGCCGCTGGCATGCTGTGCAAGGTGCCTGCCGTCTATGACGGCGCTATTTTTCTGGTATAGTAGTTGCTTGCGTATTGCTAACTTGCGTAATGACACCTTCATTAGCGGTCGGGCGAGACAAGTACATTGGAAATATGCACAGCCTGAGGGCAGTAGGACCCCTGACTATTCCTATGAAACCCAGATCAACATCCGGACAGAAATCGACCTTTTGGGGTCAAACACCCAGGTCCACATCCGGACAAAAACCCTAAAAAGGAGGGGGTCACCCAGGTTCCATGTCCGGACATGGCCTAGGGACGGGTGGTTTTTTTGGCCTTACCATGTCTGAACTAGCACAAAATGCAAAGAAAAATGGAACCCAGATCACTGGTCCGGACAAAATTTGACCCCTCCGTGAGGATAACCCAGGTCACATCCGGACAAATCTGCTGATTTTTGTCCGGACACAAACTTCCGCAAACGGATCTGGGTTCTACAGGGATAGTCCGGGGTCCTAGGGCAGTACATTCCAGAAAGGTGTCATACATATACTATAGTAGCATTGCAATTGTGCCCTGACTGCATGCTTTATTAAGGCGATGCCACTACCAGCATAGTTTCCTGGAAGATAAAACGACACAAGCTTGATCCAAGAGTAGTGTCATATGTCATGACAGTGACCATAGAGATTAGGGTGGATACAGTAACTTCAACACCACAAAGCAACTGGTTAGAAAACAAATTCAAAACAAAGGGTAGTAAACTGATAACAAAGGATAACGACATACATAGGACAAAGTCACTATCACAGAAGACATTGGTAGCATGTTCGTAAAGGGGATACATGATATAACAGGCGGAACTTCAAATGAGATTTGACAAACCCGGAAAACAACTGACGTATGTCTGAGCTGGCTTTCAGACGGCTCAGGGCGAGCAAGCCAGTGAAGATCGCTGTTAACCAGTGTGATTGGAGTACTTGTATTTGTGTGCAGACCTAGTATGATCAAGCAAGCTTAGTACGCTAAGAACGGGTCCATTGTTCGGTCCTTACTGGTTGGTAGTCTTTTGTTGTTGATTGCTCGTGTTAGGCCCCGGTTGTTGTTGGTTGCTGGACTTTTCCGGGTGTCCTCTGGTGAGATATGAAGGCCTCAATAATACAAATTATTCAAAGGCGTCTTACGGTTTCGCCTTGGCGGGAGGTTTGTTCCTGCAGAAATGAGATTCCCTTTAACAAAAGGTGTAGTACTGTACATAATTGACTTACTCCCCACGTTGGTCAGTGGCCTTGGAAAATTGTTGCAGGCCGCGCGTCGATCTAACCACGATATTAGGACGCCGCGAAAAGATTTGGGGATCCGCTGTTCATACCGACAACCTGGTTCAAGCTGGCCTGAAGGTTCATTCGCAGTATTATAGGAAGATGGCTGATGTGAACCAACTTCCCGTTTGGAGGGTTGCCGATGGCCGCCATCCGAACCATAGATACTGCTTGCCAATGAAAGCCTGTAAGCCTATCTGTATAGAACAATGGTATCTATCCTACCTAGTGGGTTGCTCGGCAACAGCCTTGGAATGGGCGAAAGAATCCGGAATTCTGCTATGTTCGTACCTAAAAGTAGCCCCTGAAGGCGGAGGCATATTTGCAGTATAGGAAGATGGCGAGTATGAACCGTCTTCCCATTTGGAGGGTTGCCAATGACCGCCATCCGAACCATAGCGGCCGCTTGCCAGTGCAAGTCCGTAAGTCTATCTGTATAGAACGATGGTATCCGTCCTACCTGGTGGCTTGCTGGGCAACAGGCATGATGGAGTAGGTAGAAGAACTCGGAATGCTCCGGTCGTACCCAAAAGTAGCCCCTGAAGGCGGAGGCACATTCGCAGTATAGGAAGATGGAGGCTGGTATGAACAGTCTTGTTGTTTGGAGGGTTGCCAATGGCCATCATCCGAACCATAGCGACCGCTTGCCAATGCAAGTCCGTAAGTATCTGTATAGAAAAATGGTATCCGTCCTACCTGGTGGGTTGCCCGGCAACAGGCTTGGAGTAGGTGAAAGAATCCGGGATGCTGGGCCGGTCGTACCCAAAAATGGTAGCCCCTGAAGGCGGAGGCACATTCGCATTATAGGAAGATGGCTGGGGTGAACCAGCTTCCCATTTGGAGGGTTGCTCGGTAACAGGCTTGGAGTAGGCGAGAGAATTCGGGATTCTGCTCTGTTCGCCGTACCCCAAAGTAGCCCCTGAAGGTGGAGGCCCATTCGCAGTAGGATTTGGCATGTATAACCGGCCTTCCAACTGGGAATGCTGATGACCGGGATCTTGGATATAACTACCGCCAGTGACCAATGAAAGGTATAGAAAGTGGTATTTGAATATGATCTTACTCGGTAGTCTGGTTGCCCAAGGGCATGGAGTGCACTGTTTCCTTTGATGTCATAAACTTATAGGACGGACGCATATTCAAACAGGCTAGTTGATGAACGCGCTCAGTGAGGATAGTGGTAGGGGGAAGGGGGGGGGGAGGTTATGGTATTATGGCCCTCTACCAGGATCTTTATCAAATCAAGGGTAAGGTACAATCCAGCCACTATCAAACAGCATTACAGGATTTACAGCTGCAGCAGCAGAGCTTGTGGCAGACAACATTTTCATTTCGTAGTTCCTGAGAAGAGGTGCGTAAAATCAACTTCAATAAAGAAACTGTTGGCTGAATGCTGTTCGACTGATCGTGTCCTGTGTATGGTGAACAGATGATGCGGAGCTTCGATCGGTAGGCAAGATATCAATTGACCGGAAGAGCATGTTTTATACAATGAGGCGTAAACGGCTAATGGTACATCAAGACGAAAGCAGGGTAGATCCCAAAGCACAAACAAAGCAAGGCACATCAAAGACAAGTAAAGAAGAAAAACTCTGGGGGTGAAGATTACTTCCTCGTGTCTGGAAAGAGTACCAAAATGAGCACTAGATGTAGAGTTCGAAGGAAAAGCTACTGACCACGGGCGGGGGGATGGGCGTAGCCAGGCTGAGAGTAGACAGGTTGACCATGGCTGGAGGGATTGTAGCCGGGTTGGGTGTAGCCAGGTTGACCGTGGCTGGAGTGACCGTGGCCAGGTTGGGCGTGACCAGGTTGACCGTGGCCGGAGTGACCGTAGCTGGGCTGGGCGGCGTAGCTAGGTTGGGCGTAGCCAGGTTGACCATGACTGGACTGGTTATGTCCACGCTGCGCGCTATGGACGGGTCGGCCTTGGCCGGACTGGCCTTGGGGGGGTTGGACATATTGGTGGTACTTGGCTGAGTTGCTTTGGGGTCTGTACTAACCATGTTAGCGTGAACGGGTTTAAACAATGAGGTAACTAACTTTTCAGGTTGTCCGGCACTGTGTAGAAATAGAGGTCAGTCTTAAGACGTACGGATCGTTAACACGATCTTACTTCCGCGGCCTTGTGTAGGGCTGAGTGGTTTGACTAGCGTGATAACGCACTAAATCCAAGTTTATGTCAAGAGGGTAGCCGCTACTTACGTGGTTTGGTTGTATGATGCGGTAGATGGTGTGAATTGTCCTCGAGCTAAGAGTCTACAATGATTGTATAATTGTTTTGCGACACAACATCAAATAAATACATAATTGCACATACCCTGGAACGTCTCGGCTAGGTTGGAGAGTACCAGATGGACGGGTCTGCAGCTGGTCATAGACGTCAAAATCGGAGTCAGGTTTCCTGGGTGATTGGGGTTATCATACGTATGTAAGCATCCAGTACATCGTCTCACCTCTGAGACGATTGAGTTGATCTGTCGGTGTTGGAAGACATAATCAATTGGGGGCAATCAGAGGGTGAGAGCTCGAGCTCGATGTTTATGAGGAAATGGATTCAGATCAAAGTTGGTCGACAAGAAAGACCTACGCCCTATGAGCGCTGAGCAGGCGATAACGCACGCGAGGGCAGGCTGGAGTCGGCCAGGTTGAAGTGTCAGATGATCATCACCTATGAGCGTCAAGATAACTTGGGCAGTCTGAGAAGCACATTATAGATGGCGAATGTGGCCCACGCCAACGGGCAGAGTATTTCTTGAGCACAAGTGTAACCTGAGGAGTAGGCAACATGTGGTCATCACTGTCTCCATCGTTAGCAGGGAACACTGGGTACACAATGATACGGTAGTCAGCCCTGCGACCAGCGCAGCGCATTGCAAGTACCCGGTGCTCCACCATGCATAAACAGTGCGGTTTGCAACCTGTTGTGACGAGGCTGAGTAGACGTGTTTGATCGATCAAGGGATGTTGGAGTCCAGAAGGACGGAGGGTTTGGTCTGCCTGGGGGAGACTGGGGATAGAACGGTACACCCCACCCTCCGGTCCACAGTGCGAGTTCGGTCTATAACATGCCCCGAAGCTAGTACGCGCTCTTTGGAACCAGCGGTCAGGAGGGCGTATGGGAAATGGAAAGTCCGGCACATTTTGTCCGGCGTCTTGTCCGGCGCTTATATAATACACATTAAGTAATCCACCTTTCCCCGCTATCATGGCTAAGCAAGATAGGTCACCCTCCCG
>Ga0307518_10003408_pt1 | contig 11446 bp, 5 predicted proteins | sample 25_EM_MG_FD_203889 | JGI IMG/M metagenome (GOLD analysis project Ga0307518, IMG submission 203889) | Populus trichocarpa ectomycorrhiza microbial communities from riparian zone in the Pacific Northwest, United States - 25_EM | ecosystem: Host-associated > Plants > Roots > Unclassified | place... | reverse complement strand
CCCGGCAGACTTTTGACGAAGTGCTCGTGCCGACGTACGCACCCGCAGCGATGGTACCAGTGCGCGCATCGGGCCTGGACCTGTGGGACCAGAACGGCAAGCACTACCTGGACTTCACGTCCGGTATCGCCGTCGCGGCGCTGGGCCACTGCAATCCCGTCGTTGTCGAAGCGCTGACGCGCCAGGCCAACACGCTGTGGCACCTGGGCAATGGCTACACCAACGAGCCCGTGCTGCGCCTCGCGCTGGCGATCACGGAAGCGACGTTCGCCGACCGCGCGTTCTTCTGCAATTCCGGCGCCGAAGCCAACGAAGCGGCGTTCAAGCTGGCCCGCAAATATGCCCACACGAAGTTCGGGCCGCGCAAGTCGCGCATCATCTCGTGCTTCAATTCATTCCACGGCCGCACGCTGTTCACGGTCTCCGTCGGCGGCCAGTCGAAGTACACGGAAGGCTTCGAGCCGCTGCCACCGGCGATCGACCATATCCCGTACAACGACATCGAAGCGGCCCGCGCCGCCATTGGCGACGATGTCTGCGCCGTGGTCGTCGAGCCGGTGCAGGGCGAGGGCGGCGTCATGCCGGGCAATCCGGAATTCCTGCAGGCGCTGCGTGACCTGTGCGACAAGACCGGCGCGCTGCTGATCTTCGACGAAGTCCAGTGCGGCATGGGCCGTACCGGCTCGCTGTTCGCGTACATGGGCTACGGCGTCACGCCGGACATCCTGACCTCGGCCAAGGCGCTGGGCAACGGTTACCCTGTCGCGGCGATGCTGACGACCGAAGCGCTGGCGCAGACGCTGTCCGTCGGCACCCACGGCACCACGTACGGCGGCAACCCGCTGGCCGCCACCGTCGCGCTGACCGTGCTGGAGACGATCAACCAGCCCGCCTTCCTGGCCCGCGTCAAGGAAGCGAGCCTGTACCTGATCGACAAGCTGGAAGAGATCATCCGCGACTACCCGCAGGTGTTCACCGCCGTGCGCGGCGCCGGCCTGTTGCTGGGCATGGTCGTCTCGGACGGGTTCAAGGGCCGTTCCAAGGACATCCAGCGTGCCGCCGAAGCGGAAGGCCTGATGGTGCTGATCGCCGGTCCCGACGTGCTGCGCCTGGCGCCCGCGCTGATCGTCACCGATGCGCAGATCGACCAAGCCGTCGGCCTGCTGCGCAAGGGTCTGGACACCCTGCTGGCCGCGAAGTAATCAGCACGTCGCTGCCTGCCGGCTGCGCAGGCGGCGCGGACCCGTGGACGCCATCCGTGGCGGCTACGGGTCGTCCATTCATTTGAGGAGTCGATATGTACGTCGTCCGTCCGGTAGAAACCGGCGATATTGCAGCCCTCGAAACACTGGCCGCGGTCACCATGCCCGGGGTTCACACGTTGCCGAAGACGCGCGACAAGATCGAGCAGGCCGTCGAACGGTCGATCGCATCCTTTGCCGCGCAGGTCGACATCCCCAGCGAGGAGTCGTACCTGTTCGTGCTGGAGTCGCTGGCCGAACGCCGGATCGTCGGCACGGCCGCCATCTTCGCCTCCGCCGGCTCGAACGGCACCTATTTTTCGTTCCGCAACGATGTGATCCAGCAGGTTTCGCGCGACCTGAATATCTGCCACAACGTGCACGCGCTGACCCTGTGCTCGGAGCTCACGGCTTACTCGCAACTGTCGTCGTTCTATGTCGACGAGGCGCTGCAGCACGGCCCGCAGGCGGCGCTGCTGTCGCGTTCCCGCCTGCTGTTCGCGGGCCAGCAGCCGCAGCGCTTCGGCGACCGCTTCTTCGTGCCGCTGGCCGGCGTGACGGACGAACGGGGCGGCTCGCCGTTCTGGGATGCCCTCGGCCGCAAGTTCTTCAAGATGGACTTCCTCGATGCCGAACGGGTCATCGGCGGCGCCCGCAACCGCACGCTGATCGTCGAACTGATGCCGCACTACCCGGTGTATGTGCCGCTGCTGCCGGGCGACGCGCAGGCGGCGATGGGCCAGATCCATCCTTCCGGCGAACTGGCGTTCAACCTGCTGACGGCCGAAGGTTTTGAGGCGGACGAATACATCGACATCTTCGACGGCGGCCCGATCCTGCAGGCGCACAAGCACGCACTGCGCACGTTCACGGATGCGCGGACGCTGCGCGTGCGCACCGGCGACGGCCAGCCCGTCGACGGCCCGCTATCCAACTACGCCATCGCCAACAGCGCCGCGCCCGCGTTCCGTGCCGTGACGATCACGTGTCCGGACCTGGAAGGCTGCGAAGCGGTAGCCTTGAGCCCGGAAGTGCAGGACATCCTGCGCGTCGTCGAAGGCGACAGCGTCACGTGCGTGCGCATCTGAAATCACTTTGGGAACCTCTATGCTAGTTGTACGCGCCATCAACGAGAACGACCTGGACGCCCTGTACAGCATGGCCACGCAGGTCGGCACGGGCATGACCACGCTCAAGCCGGACATGAAGATGCTGGGCGACCGCCTCGCCACGGCGTGCGCGTCGTTCGCCGAGACGATCCCGCCGGAAGAGCGCGACTATATGTTCGTCATGGAAGACGTCAGCAACGGCCGCATCGCCGGCGTCTGCGCCATCAAGGGCGCCGTCGGCCTGACGGAGCCGTTTTATAACTACCGCATCGGCACCCTGGTGCACTCCAGTCGCGAACTGAACGTGTTCACCAAGATGGACACGCTGTACCTGTCGAACGACCTGACGGGTTCCTCCGAACTGTGCTCGCTGTTCCTGCATCCGGATTACCGCCAGGGCCACAACGGCAAGCTGCTGTCGAAAAGCCGCTTCCTGTTCATCGCCCAGTTCCCGCACCTGTTCACGCAGAAGATCATCGCCGAAATGCGTGGCTACCAGGCCGACGACGGCAGCTCGCCGTTCTACGAAGGCCTCGGCCGCCACTTCTTCAAGATGGATTTCCATCATGTGGACGACCTGACGGCGCTGGGCAAGAAATCCTTTATCGCCGAACTGATGCCGCGCCAGCCGCTGTACATCGACTACCTGCCGCAGGAAGCGCAGGAAGTGGTCGGCCAGGTGCACAAGTCGACGGCACCGGCGCGCCGCCTGCTGGAACAGGAAGGCATGCATTACGAAGGCTACGTCGACATCTTCGACGCCGGGCCGGTGCTGCAGGCGCGCGTGTCGGAACTGCGCGCCATCCGCGACAGCGATCTGGCCACCGTGGCGCTGAACACCGACATGACGCACGCGTGTGCGCCGGCCAATCCCGAACCCACGCTGGTGTCGAACACGATCCTGAAGGATTTCCGCATGATCGTCACGCAGGCCACGCCCGTCAACGGCGCCATCGACCTGTCGACGACGGACCAACAACTGCTGCGCTGCCATGCCGGCGATACCGTGCGCACGCTGCCACTCAATGTGAGGAAGAACAATGTCTGAACAAGCCCTGAGCAATTTCATCAACGGCCAGTGGAAAGCCGGCAGCGGCATCGAACTGGTGACCGTCAATCCCGCCACGGGCAAAGAGACGTGGGCCAGCCGCGAAGCGACGACGGCCGACGTGGCCGCAGCCTGCGCCGCCGCCCGCGACGCGTTCGAAGCCTGGGCCATGCGCCCACTGGAAGAACGCATCGCCATCGCGACGAAGTTCCGCGACCTGCTGAAGGAAAACAACGAGCAGCTGGCGGCGCTGATCGCCGAAGAAGTGGGCAAGCCGATGTGGGAAGCCCGGACGGAAGTGACGACGATGGCGAACAAGGTCGATATCTCGATCCAGTCGTACAACACGCGCACGGGCGAAGTGCACAACAAGGTGCCCGATGGCGAAGCGGTGCTGCGCCACCGTCCGCACGGCGTGTTCGGCGTGTTCGGCCCGTATAACTTCCCCGGCCACCTGCCGAACGGCCATATCGTGCCGGCGCTGATCGCCGGGAACACGGTGGTGTTCAAGCCGAGCGAGTACGCGCCGCGCACGGCGATCAAGACGGTGCAGCTGTGGGAGCAGGCCGGCGCGCCGGCGGGCGTGGTCAACCTCGTCAACGGCGGCCGCGAAACGGGTGTCGCGCTGGGCCAGAACCAGGACATCGACGGCGTGCTGTTTACAGGCAGCAGCCAGACGGGCGCCGCGCTGCACCGCCAGTTCGGCGGCCAGCCGGGCAAGCTGCTGGCGCTGGAAATGGGCGGCAACAACCCGCTCGTCGTGTGGGATGTGCAGGACATCGACGCGGCCGTGTTCATGGCGATCCAATCGGCCTTCATCTCGGCCGGCCAGCGTTGCACGTGCGCGCGCCGCCTTGTCGTGCAGACCGGCGCGCAGGGCGATGCATTCGTGCAGCGCCTGGTGCAGGTGGCTTCGAACATCCAGGTGGGCGAATCTCATGCGGAACCGCAGCCGTTCATGGGCCCTGTCGTATCCGCCGCCGTGGCCGAACGGCTGGCGCAGGCGCAGCAGGACCTCGTCGCCAAGGGCGGCAAGCTGCTGCTGGAAATGAAGCAGCTGCAGCCGGGTACGGGCTTCGTCTCGGCCGGCATCGTCGACGTGACGGATGCGCAGGGCATCCCGGACGAGGAATGGTTCGGTCCCCTGCTGCAGATTTTCCGCACGGACGATTTCGACAAGGCCGTGCGCATTGCCAACAACACGGAATTCGGTCTCGCCGCCGGCCTGCTGTCGAACGACGAATCGCTGTGGAAGAAGTTCCAGCTGCGCGCCCGCGCCGGCATCGTCAACTGGAACCGCCCGACCACGGGTGCCGCCAGCTCGGCGCCGTTCGGCGGCGTCGGCAAGTCCGGCAACCACCGTCCCAGCGCCTACTATGCGGCCGACTACTGCGCCTACCCGGTCGCCTCGATCGAGAACAGCGCCCTTGAAATGCCGGCCAAGCTGTCGCCCGGCCTGACTTTCTGACGATGATGAACAACGCACGCGAATTCAATTTCGATGGCCTGGTCGGGCCGTCGCACAACTACGCCGGCCTGTCGTTCGGGAACGTCGCCTCGTTCAGCAACGTCAAGAGCGCGTCGAATCCGAAGCAGGCCGCATTGCAGGGCCTCGCCAAGATGCGCGCGCTGGCCGCCCGCGGCTTCGCGCAAGCCGTGCTGCCGCCGCAGGACCGTCCCAACTTCCGCCTGCTGCGCAGCCTGGGCTTCACGGGCAGCGATGCCGACGTGCTGGCGCGCGCTTATAAAGAGTCGCCGGTGATCCTGGCGTGCGCGTACTCCGCCTCGCCGATGTGGACGGCCAACGCGGCCACCGTCAGCCCGTCGCGCGATACGGCGGACGGTCGCGTGCACTTCACGCCCGCAAACCTGAACAACAAGCTGCACCGCGCGCTGGAGCACGTGCAGACATCGCGCGCATTGAAGGCGATCTTCGGCGACGAGCGCCATTTCACGGTACACGAGACGCTGCCGTCCACGCCGGCGTTTGGCGACGAAGGCGCGGCCAACCACACGCGCCTGTGCGCGCAGCACGGCGCGGATGCGGTGGAAATGTTCGTCTACGGCCGCGTCGAGTTCGACCCGAACGCGCCAGCGCCGAAACGCTACCCGGCCCGCCAGACGCTGGAGGCGTCGCAAGCCGTGGCGCGCCTGCACGGCCTGGCCGAGGCGCGCACCGTCCACATCCAGCAGAATCCGGACGTGATCGACCAGGGCGTGTTCCACAACGACGTCATCGCGGTCGGCAACGCCAATGTGCTGTTCTATCACGAGCAGGCCTTCGCGGACGAGCAGGGCGCGCTGTTCCAGCTGCGCCAGGCGATGGCCGGCGTGGACGCGGAACTGACGCCGATCCGCGTCGACACGGGCATGGTCTCCGTGCAGGACGCGGTGCACAGCTACCTGTTCAACAGCCAGCTGCTGTCGAAGGCCGATGGCCGCATGGCGCTGGTGATTCCGCAGGAGTGCCAGGAAAACGCGGCAGTCGCGCGTTACCTGGAAGGCCTGGTCGCCGGCGGCGGGCCGGTGGACGAACTGATCCACTTCGACCTGCGCCAGAGCATGCGCAACGGCGGCGGTCCCGCGTGCCTGCGCCTGCGCGTGGCGCTCACCGACGCCGAAGCCGCAGCCATGCACCAGGGCGTCGTCATGACGGAAGCGCTGTACCACACGCTGGTCGCGTGGGTCGAAAAGCACTACCGCGACACCCTGGCGCCACAGGACCTGGCCGATCCGGCGCTGGCCATCGAGGTGCATACCGCACTGGAGGAGCTGGCGCGCATCCTCGGCCTGCCGGGGCTGTATGATCTGTAGTTTTTAAGTTTGCAATCCTTTCAAGTGACCCAAGATGGGGCTGAGCGATCCTCGGCCCCGTTGGCCATATCGGCCATATCGGCATGATCGCAGTCGGCCCGCCACAAGCCACGGCCGCGCGACACAACAACTATCTGGAGAAGCACGATGACCAAAATGCCACAAGACCTGCGTAAAGAGACGCTGGATCTCGTCAATGCCGGCAAGCCGGCCGAAGGTAGCCAGGAGGAGGGCCAGGCGCGTGCGCTGATCGCCGCCTGGCTCAAGTCCCTGGACGATGAAGACCTGGCGGATACGTCGCCCGACAGCCTCGCGCCGGTGCTTGTGGAAGGCTTCACGCAGGCCGCGCGGCGCACCGCGCCCGGCCCGCAGATCGCCACCTTGCGTTACGCCGACGGTCATGGCGGCACCGCCACCGCGCTGCTGATCCTGAACGACGACATGCCTTACCTGGTCGACTCGATCGTCATGGCGCTGCGCAAGCAGAAGGTCGTCGCCAGCGGCGTGCTCAATGCCGTGCTGCCCGTCACGCGCGATGTCGGCGGCATCGTCACCGCTGTCGGCGAAAGCGGCAGCAAGCTTGAATCGTATGTCCTGTGCCTGCTGTCGGAAGAGCTGGATGCCGCGCCGCTGCAGGAACTGGTGGCAAAAATCGAAATGGTGGCGCGCGACGCCGCCGTCGTCAAACGCGACCTGGCCGCGATGAAGGATCGCTTCACCGCCGTTGCCACCGCAGCCGCCGCGCATGGCGAAGAGGGCGCCGAAGCGGCCGCCTTCCTGCAATGGGCGCGCGACGAAGGGTTCGAGGTGCATGGCTACGCCTACTACCACGTCAAGCCGGGCGCGAACGAACTGGAACGCGATATCCCGAGCCGCATCGGCGTGCTGCGCGATACGGGGCACCCGGTCTACGGCACCTGCCTGGCCAATATCCCCGGCGACCTGGGCACGCTGTCGAAGCGCGCGCACATCCTGTCGATCGTCAAGGCCGACGTGGGCGGCACCTTGCACCGCGACCAGCAGCTGGACTTCATTGGCGTGCGCGCGACGGACGCGAATGGCAACCTGCTGGGTGAGCACTGCTTCATCGGCCTGTTCACCCGCGCCGCGATGCTGACGCCACTGGCGCGGCTGCCGTTCGCGCGCGGCCGCATCGCGCAGGTGCTGAAGATCGCCAACCTGCGCCAGGAAGGCTTCCGTGCCGAGAAGTTCATCGAGATCCTGGAATCCCTGCCCCGTACCGAAGCGCTGGAAGCCGATCCGCAATGGCTGGTCGAGGTGTGCGGTTCCGTCGTCTCGCTGTACAAGCAGCCGCGCACCAAGGTGTTCGCGCGCCGCGACGTGTACGCCCGCCACCTGAATGTGCTGGTCTACCTGCCGCGCGAGCGTTACAGCGCCAGCGTGGCCAACGCGCTGTCGCGCGCGCTGCAGGAAAGCTCGGGCGCCACCCACGTCAGCTCGCAGACGCTGGTGGCCGATGGCCCGCTGGCGCGCCTGTACCTGATCGCCCACGCGGCCCGCAATCCACTCGACCTGGAAAGCGATATCCAGCGCCCGCTGCTGTCGATCCTGGACGGCTGGCACAACAGCTTCTCCGAACTGGCCGACGCCGTGCCGGACGAGCCGCTGCGCAGCGACATGCGCCGCCTGTGTTCCACGCTGCCGGTCGATTACGTGGCCGGTACGTCCCCGGCCGTGGCATTCCACGATATCGACACGATCCTGCGCAACGGTCACGATGGCCGCGTCAAGGTGCGCCTGGAGCTGGGCACCGAAGCGGACCCGCTGACGACGATCCGGATTTATTCGGTCGAGAAGGTGCCCACGCTGTCATCGATCATGCCCGCGCTGCACAATGCCGGCGTGCTGATCGACCGCGAACGCTCGCACTCGATCCGCACGGCCGACGGCAAGCGCCATTACGTCACGAGCCTGACCGTCGATGCGGCCAGCGCCGAGAAGCTGGCCAAGGACGGCGTGGCCCACGTGGCCGAAGACCTGTTCAGCGCCCTGTTCAACGATGAAGTCGAAGACGGCCGCCTGAACGGCCTTGTCGTCGAGGGTGGCCTGCACAAGCACCAGATCCAGCTGGTACGTGCCTACATGAGCTACTGGCGCCAGACCGGCACGCAGTTCTCGGTGCGCTATATCGCCGAGAGCCTGCGCCGCCAGCCGGCCATGGTGAAACAGATCGTCGACGCATTCGAGCAGCGCTTCGATCCGAAGCTGGACGACGGCCAGCACCAGTCGGCGCGCGACGCGCTGACGGGCCTGAAGGGTCGCCTGGCCACCATCAATCACGCCGACACGGAAGTGATCCTGGCCGCGCTGATCGACCTGATGCTGGCGACCGTGCGCACCAGCTACTTCCAGGCCGACCAAGGCGATAAAATCATCTTCAAGATCGACACGAGCAACCTGGCGCTGGTGCCGGAGCCGCGCCCGTACCGCGAAATCTACGTGTTCTCGCGCCGCTTCGAAGGCGTCCACCTGCGTGGCGGCCCGGTCGCCCGCGGCGGCCTGCGCTGGTCCGACCGCATGGAAGACTACCGCACCGAGGTGCTGGGCCTGGTGAAGGCGCAGATGGTGAAGAACGCCGTCATCGTGCCGGCCGGCGCCAAGGGCGGGTTTGTCTGCAAGCAGATGCCGGCTGGCGCACCGCGTGAAGTGGTCGCGGCCGAAGGCGAAGCGGTCTACCGCCTGTTCATCGCCAGCCTGCTGGAAGTGACGGACAACCGCGTGCTGGGCAAGATCGTGCCGCCGGCCGACACGGTCCGCTACGACAACGACGACCCGTACCTGGTGGTCGCCGCCGACAAGGGCACGGCGACGTTCTCCGACATCGCCAACAGCATCGCCGTCAAACGCGGCTTCTGGCTCGGCGACGCGTTCGCGTCGGGCGGCTCGAACGGCTACGACCACAAGAAGCTGGGCATCACCGCGAAGGGCGCGTTCGAAGCGGTCAGGCGCCACTTCTACGAGATGGGCCACGACATGAACACGACGCCGTTTACCGTGGTCGGCGTGGGCGACATGTCGGGCGACGTGTTCGGCAACGGCGTGCTGCTGTCGAACCAGATCAAGCTGCTGGCCGCGTTCGACCACCGTCACATCTTCCTCGATCCGAATCCGGATACCGCGGCATCGTTCGCCGAACGCCAGCGCATGTTCGCACTGCCACGCTCGTCGTGGGAGGACTACAACAAGGCGCTGATCTCGCAGGGCGGTGGCGTGTTCCCGCGCTCGGCCCGCACCATCGAGCTGTCGCCGGAAATCCGCGCGGCGCTGGATATCGCCGAGACGAGCCTGAGCCCGGAAGAGCTGATGCACCGCATCCTGCTGGCGCCGGTGGACCTGTTCTACAACGGCGGCATCGGCACCTACATCAAGGCGTCGACCGAGACGCATGCGCAGGTGAAGGACCGCGCCAACGACCATATCCGCGTCAATGGCAATGAGCTGCGCTGCAAGGTCGTCTCCGAAGGCGGCAACCTGGGTGCGACGCAGGCGGGCCGGATCGAATTCGCGCTGGCTGGCGGCCGCATCTTCACCGATGCGATCGACAACTCGGCCGGCGTGGATTGTTCCGACCACGAAGTCAACGCAAAGATCTGGCTCGACGTCGAAGTCAATGCCGGCCAGCTGACGGAAGAAGACCGCAACCGCGTGCTGAACGACATGACGGGCGATATCGAGCGCCTGGTCCTGCGCGACAACACGCAGCAGACGCGCCTCCTGGTGCGCGAGCACCAGGCCCAGTCCGAGCGCTCGGTGCAGGACGGTTATGCCGCGCTGATCGCCAGCCTGGAAGAAGAGGGTGCCCTGTCGCGCGAACTGGAGCAGCTGCCGACGGTGGCCGAGCTGGCGCGCCGCAAGGCCGACCACCGCGGCCTGACGACGCCGGAACTGGCCGTCGTCATCGCCAACGTCAAGAACCGCTACAAGCGCACGCTGGCCGTGCTGCCGCTGACGGAAGAAAGCTGGGCCGAGGCCGTTCTGAAGCCGTACTTCCCGGACCTGCTGGTGGCGACGCGCTCGGCGCTGGCGCACCCGCTGGCCAACGCGATCCTCGCCACCGTGCTGGCCAACGAAGTGGTCAACCGCTGCGGTCCGCTGATGATCCGCCGCCTGGCCGCCGATCACGGCGTGCCGGAGACGGACGTGATCCTGGCGTGGGGTCAGGCCTGGTCCGCGCTGAACCTGGCACCGGTGTTCGATACGCTCGATGCCGACGCGCTGAACGTGCCTCGTGAAGTGTCGATCAAGGTCGACGCGCGTACCCGCGGCATGCTGCGGGCGGCGATGGAGGGCGTGCTGTCGGTACCGAAGGAACAGCTGCGCAGCGCCGACGGCATGGCGGAACTCAAGCGCGTGTTCGCCGACGCGGGCATGCTGGCGAAACTGATGCCGGCCGATGCGAAATGGGAAGCGGAGGGCCAGCCGGGCCTGCGCGCTGAATTCGTGCAGGCATGGAAGACCGTCGACGCCATCGAAAACGTGGCGGCCTTCCTGTTCGCGGCGTTGTCGGTCAAGCGTCCCGCGGGCATGGACCTGCCGGGCTTCATCCACGTCGGCATGGCGCTGCGCAAGCGTGCCGGGATCGATACGCTGGAGCACGGCCTGAAACTGCCGGCCACCAGCCGCTCGCAGGAGCAGCTGCGCAGCTACGCGCAGCAGGCCCTGAGCCGCACGCAACAGCGTCTGCTGGCGCAGGTACTGGCGCAGGGTGGCAGCGAGCAGGCCGTGGAAGCGGTCGTCAGTGCGTTGCAGGTGCCGGCGTTCACGTCGCCATCGGACCTGGAACAGGCGATGCTGGACGTGTGGACGTTGTCCGAAGCGGCCAACGGTCCCCTGGCGAAGGCGGCCTGACGTGACGGCGGTGGCAGGAACGCTGCCGGCGCCCGTGCGGGCGCTGGCGGAGGCCGACTTCTCCGCCGTCGCGCGCAGCTTCGGTAACGCCGGCTTCACGGTGGCCGAGCCGGCGGACGGCATCCTGACGATCCGCCGTCCCGGCAGCATGCGACCGGCGGTGCTGCTGTCGGTCGGCGTACATGGCGACGAGACGGGACCGATCGAACTGACGGCGTATCTGCTCGACGCGCTGGCGCGTGAACCGGACAAGCTGGCGGTGGACCTGATGGTCTGCGTCGGCAATATCGGTGCGATCCGGGCCGGCAAAAGGTTTATCGACGCTGACCTGAACCGCATGTTCCGCGTCGAACGGGGCGCGCTGG
>Ga0307518_10003407_pt1 | contig 11446 bp, 7 predicted proteins | sample 25_EM_MG_FD_203889 | JGI IMG/M metagenome (GOLD analysis project Ga0307518, IMG submission 203889) | Populus trichocarpa ectomycorrhiza microbial communities from riparian zone in the Pacific Northwest, United States - 25_EM | ecosystem: Host-associated > Plants > Roots > Unclassified | place... | reverse complement strand
AAAAATCAAGATTATCAGCCCAGGATTTTACAGCCTTAAAAGGGGCTAGAGAGCCCACCCACCAGAAAGTGCAGAAAAGCAATAACACTTCTAGTTATGAAATAGTCAGCTGACCCGTGATTTCCCGTTGATCAGATACATTTTTTAACATATAAAAATTAAATGTTTTTGTATTATTGTAAAAATTAATAAAATAAAATAAAAATTATATAAATTAATGAATAAAAAACAATTATTAACGCAACACCAATATAGGACTTGAAGTTAACTTTTGATGAAGTAAAATAATGAAAAGATGTTGTGAGTGTGTTTTACTATACTATAATTATTTAATTGAGAAATATAAAGATGTTGTTTATGCTAAATTAAATAATTTGTAAAATGTATGAACGGGTAAATTAAGAAAGAGCTGTTAATATCAATCAAAATCTAAAATAAAAAGATAATTATTCTTATAAAAATAAAAAACTGATGACTATTATATTTAACAACTTTCCTTTTTAATATACATGTTTTTTTATCTTAAAGGTCACCTTTTCTTACTAGGAAGAAATAATTTTTAAAAACACAACCAGTATAAATAAACCACTAAAACAACTCTAAACCCCCTAAAACTCATCTAACCATCTAGGTGGTGGCCCAGTGGTAAGAGTTTGGGACCAAGAGGTTTGCTCCCTCTGTGGTCTCAGGTTCAAGCCTTGTGGTTGCTCATATGATGGCCACTGGAGGCTTACATGGTCGTTCACTTAAGGGCCCGTGGGATTAGTCGAGGTGCGCGCAAGCTAGCCCGGACACCCACGTTAAACTAAAAAAAAAAAAAACACAAATCCAAACCGAAAATAAAATCCCCACTCATTTTTTCAACAATTTCAAGAGGAAAAAACACATAACTATAACTTTTTACATCAAATGAAAGTCATTGACATCTAAATCTATTGTTTTCATTGTCAAAATCGGTGTAAACCAAGATTTTTTTCTCTATCGCTAAAATTCAAAGATCCTCTCTCCTCTCTTGAACCAGAGATCAAAAAATAAAAAAAATAAAGTTTTGAACTAAAATTAAAATTGTAAAACTTAGAAGGACTAAATATTTATAATCTGAAAAGTAAAATGATAAAAGTAAACTTTGAACTTTTCTCACCAATTTAGAAGTCACCACCCATTCTCTTTATTTTTTTTTTACTTTGACCCTCTATTTTCCAATCTTTCCCCTGCTCAACAAAGTTACCTAGATTGGCCTTAGATCTGGTCCTATAAAGGTGGAAAAAAATTAGGGAAAAAAAATGATATTGTTGCAATTCATAGTTTCATGTGTCTTGGTCCGTGGTATATTTTGCATAGTAATTTGGCCACACGAATTAGTGTTTTGTACTAGTTTTGATACCCGCACGATGCCGCGGGTTATTTTTTTTACATAAAAAATATTTAAAAAAATAAAAATTTAAAAATCTTGGGTTTTTCTGCAAAGTTATACCCAAGAATCTTGGGTTTGGCTGCAACGCCTGACCTAAGAGTAATATTTATAATATTAATAATAAAATTAAACTTGCATGACCCAAGTTTAAGTGAGTCTGGCTGTAACACCGGACCCAAGAATACTGGATGTGGGTCTGGCTATAAGGTCGTGTCATAAAAGTGTGATAATTAAATAGATTAATTAAAAAAACAAAGAAAAAAATCAACATGAAGGAAAAAACTAATGAAGAAAAAGAAAAAAAAACATTGAATTAATTGGGTCAACCTTTTAAACCAGGTTATCCTGTAAAACATGGGATTTGCGTCATGAAAGTTTGATAACTAAATAGAAAAAAAAATGACGGGTTTACCTAGAATTTACCGGGTTAACCCGTCAAGCCCAGGATACGTGTCATGAAAATATAAAAGTCTGATAATTAAATAGAAAGGAAATTAACTTTGACAAACTAAACTAAATGAAAAAAATAACTCGTCAAATCAGGTTAACCCATCAAACTCGAGATTCGTATCATGAAAATCTGATAACTAAATAAAAAAAATTAACATTAACAAACTAAATCAAACAAAAATAATATTCATTAAAAAAAAAAGAAAAAGAAAAAAACAGTTATATAGTATAATACAATATAATTATAATTATAATGAAAAAACATGGGGAAAATTTAAAAAAATGAAAAAAAAAATGGGTAAAGCTAAAGCTAAAGCTAAATTCTCAACCAACTCAATATTAAAAAAATAAATTTAACAAAGATAATTTTAAAAAAAAACATGTGGGGGAAACACTGTAGCCAAACTAAAACCATGTAAGGGAAACACTGTAGTAATCCATAGTATTTTTTTTTTAAAAAAAAAACTACAAAGCTAATCTTTCAACTAGCTCAATATATAAAAAAAAAAACCGACAAAGTCTATCTAAAAAAAAAAAGTCAATTTTGGGTAAAAGAAATGAAAAAAAAATGTACAAAAAAGGAAACAAAAGCGAAAAAAAAAACACGTGGGAAAGCTACAGTGTTTTAAAGAAAAAGACAAAAAAACTAAAATTTCAACCAGCTCAATAGTAAAAAAATAAAAAAAAAAATAATTCTGAAAAAAACAAAACAAAAAAAAGAAAATATGTAAAAAATGACAATTTTAAAAAAAATAAAATAAAATAAACATATGGGGAAAGCTAAAGTTAGATTATCAGCCAGCTCAATATTGAAAAAATAAATTCGATAAAGATAATTTTTTAAAAAAAATATATGGGGAAACACTGCAGCAAAACAAAAACTATATTAGGGAAACATTGTAGCAATCCATATTGTTTTTTTAAAAAAACAAACTACAAAGCTAAATTCTCAACCAACTTAATATAAAAAAAAAAATCTACAAAGACCATTTTGAAAAAAAAAAGAACAAAGAAATCATAAAAAAAAAAACAATGTATGAGAATATTATAGCAATCCACAATGTTTTAAAGAAAAAAACTACATAGTTAAATTTTCAACCAGCTCAATATTTAAAAAATTAGCAAAGATAATTTTGAAACAAAAAAATATTAAAAAAAAAGAAGAAGAAATCAATTTTGGGTAAAAAAAAAAGCCGAAAAAAACATGTAAAAAAAACAAAAACAAAAGCAAAAAAAAAAGAAAAAAAAAACTTGCTACAGTGAATATCCCACGCGTTTTAGAGTTCTTTAATGATAACACATCCCTGTTTGTTTTTCAAAAAGAAATAAGGTGTGGTGTGTATATTTATATTTTAAAAGGTATTCGAGGTGATGTAGAAATTATTTTTTAAAATATATTTTATTTGGAAATATATTAAAATAATATTTTTTTAATTATTAAAAATTATTTTTGATATAAGGATTTCAAAATAATAAAAAAACATAAAAAATAACTTTAAACAAAAAAAATTATTTAAAAAAAAACATGATTTCATCGGCGTTCTCAAATACAACATGTTAATATCAAGAAGAAATTATTAAATTAGTTTAAATATATTAAGCCAATATAAGGGATTAAAATCATCTAAAGAATAACTTAATCTTGATTAATACATAAATTAATCCGATTATATTTTTTACTATCAAATAAAAAAAAGTATTTAATTTAGTCGGTGCTTTATTTTTGTAGAGAAATAAAAGGCAAGCAATCCAGACTTTTTCCTCACGTTGCATAGCACCTACACCTCATCACGTCAACAAATTATTAAGTCAAAATCTAAATGGCTTGAGATTTTAACTGTAGAGCAGATATTGTCCACGCCTATATAAAACACTGTGGAGTGTGGACCTATGGTGTATTTCTTAATAATTTTTTTTTTGGTCCTTAGAGTTTAATTTTGAGTGATTTAATTTTAATTGAGGGGCAATTACTTTTGATTTCTTAATCAATAAAAGAATATAGACCAGAATAAAAAAGACGTTATACATGGGTGACATGCCAAATTTTTTTAAAAAGATACAATTTGGTCCTCACTTTCTAAAAATAACGCAAATTATACAGTTTTGGTACCTTAATATTTTTCTAATTTAATTTCGATATAAAATTTTATTTTTGTTATTTTTTAGTCTTTCGTTGAGAGAGGAGAAAGTGAGTCGCTGGATTCTGACGGTAAAGAAAGAAAGAGATATCATTAACTCCGACTTAAGCCATCAAAACTGTCGATATTTGTGTAAAATGGTTCCATTTAATGATTAAAGTTCATATTAAGTGTTTTTTTACCTTTAAAATTTGTGAAAAAATATCCGAATTCATATTGATTTTGGTTTTTAGGATTTTTTTTTTGTTTTTTTAAGGTCATAAATAGGTTTATTATGATTTCTAAAGTGTTTTATATCAAAAATTAGTTGAAAAAACATTTTAGGTCAAAAAAACATTAAGCATCGATTTTCCAGTCATTATTGTGGCCACAATATGAGCAAAACGAGACGACAGGTCATCTGCTTTTTTTTTAGAAAAATTTAGGGCTGATGATATGAAAACAATAAGGGTCCAGTTGCACGGGCTTTAACAAATGGACCATATGGGCTGACCTGACTTTTTTTTTTATTTTTTAAACAAAATAAATGCTTTTTTTATATATATATATTTTTTTAAAAAAAACTATTTATATTTAGATTTATACCATTTTCTCTTTTATTTTGTTCATATAACCTCTTTAAATTGACAATTATTTTTTTTATTATGCATTTAATTTTTTTAAGATGTTTTCTTATATATATATATATATATAGATGAACTTTAGTTTTTTAAAATAATTTTTTTTTATTTTCAGGTAATATTTCTAATATGTGCAGCCTTGCATAATATTTTTTTCCTTTTATTTTATTTTATTTTATTTTATTTTATTCAATCAATTTAATGTGTGGTTCTATTTCTATTATTGTTTAGGTAAATAAAAAAAATTTATTTTAACAAAACAAATTCAGTAAACACAACCAGGTAAAAGTCTTGTCTGGTAAGATTAAATATCTTGATCTACATCTGTCTTTTAATTTTTTCAGTTTTATTTTTTATTTATTGTTTATATGTTTTTTTTCATTTATTAACACACATAATTCTTAATTTTTGTGATTACATGTATGTATAAACTTTTTTATTTTCACTTAGAATTTTTCTCACTACAAAAACATGTCAAAAAACCTTGTATATAAATTTTTGTGTTGAAAACAATATATCTAACCCTTGGTGAAGCGCGGGTCAAGTATCAGTAGAATATACTAAAAAAGGTACATATTTTAATGTTGCAATCCATAATATCATAAATTTTTCTTTTAATTTCATCCATAAACTCCCGTTTATTTATCAAGTGCAACATTATATGACCAAATTAACAATCAATTTCTAAAAATTTATTAAGAAAATAAATATTCCAATAAAAAAGAATCAAAGTGTAAAATAAGGAGAATTCATGGATAATCTTAAATTTCGTGTGGAAAAGTACTTTTATGTCCACCTATTTTTCTCTTTCTTCTTTTTCAATCCCTATAATTTTTGAAATTTTAGTTATGGTCTAAAAGTCTATTATGTTTATTTTTCAATTCATGATCGTGAGAAATGATAGAGAAAGTCGTTGGATTATTGTGAAGGAAAGAGAAAATTATTGATTGGTCACATTTTGATGATAAAAAAACTAATCTTGGTGTCATTGAGTTTCATTTGAAAATAGATCCTATTGATGTGTTTTTGAACATTTATATTGCCTGAAATAATAGATCGAGATTGAGAGATAAAAAAAAAATACCATTTGACTTTGTGTTTTCGGGTTGATAATTTTATTTTGATGTTTAAGAATGTTTGTTAAGTATTTTTAGATGAAATAGATTGATAAATGAATTTTTAGGTAAAATAAAAACCCAACCAATAAGATGTTTGAATTCTAGGTAGACAAATGACAAATCGTTTGTTTTTTATTTTCAAAATAAAAATAGAAACAGATAATATAATGACTATCTCTTTAGAAAAAATAATATATATATATATATAAAGGTCAGGCACGCGAGTTTGGCCTTGCAAGCTCTGACAAGTGGCTTTATTTGTTTATATGCTAGACATTATGGCCAACTAGGACTAGGCGCCTAATCCCCCTTTTAGCTTTGATTTTTTTTATTTAAATATAAATTAATTATAAAGATTAATTTAGTATATGCATGAGATGTCTAACCTGTCGGATATTTGATTTAAACTGAGATTATTTAAAATAAATTAAGAAAAAAGAACTTTATGATTTTTTTAATAAAATATCATTTAATTTTTATTTAGTTTACAAATAAAATTGCAATATTTTTTTTATTTATATTAGTAGGTGTTATTTCTATGTAGCCCTGCTTAATTTTTCTGTACTTTAATTTTATTCAATTATTTTAATGTATGTTGCTTTTATTATTATTATTATTTTATCAAATGAAAATTTGACTCAAAGAAACAAAGTTATTAGATATAACCGGGTTCATGACTTGTGTTTCTAGACTAGTTATTTAGATTCACATCTATCTTTTAATTTTTTAATTTTTTTTGGGTTAAATATCGTTTAGTTTTTACTTGATTTTCATATAAGATGATAACTTTTTTTTTTCTGGTATTAGTAAATGTTATTTTTTATGCAATCTTAAATAATATTTTTTCCCTTAAACTTTATTCATTCGCTTTTATATGAGTATTTATTTTTATTATCATTTAATTAAATAAAAATTTAATTATAAAAACAAAATTATTAATCACAACCAAGTCTATGACGTGTGTTATGATATCAATATTTAACTTTTTAATTTATAATTAGGATTTTTTTGGTGTAAAAAAATATATTAAAAAACCTGAATATTTATTATTTTTATGTTGGAAAAAAAAACTATGCAACCCATTACGAATTGCGTGACACATAGATCTCGTAATTAGTGACTATAATGTATTTGCTTATATCCAAACTCTTCGACAAAGTAATAGATCTCGTAATGTTAACGTGAATAGAAAAAACATTGACTCATTAGGTCAACTATATGAAAATAAAATAAAATAATGTTGTTTAATAAAAAAATAATTAACGGAAATTAATCAAATAACATAATAATTCATATATTTTTTATGAGTCGGTACTCAATTCTATAATTTTAAAATTCAATTTAAAATTAATCCAAGATAAGGTTTGAAATAAAAACCAAAAAAACCGATCCCAAATTTATTTAAAAAAAAATCAAAACACATCATTTTAATGATTTTTTTTTATAAAAAATAATTAACATAAATTAATCAAATAATATAATAATTCATATATCTTTTTATGAGTCGGTATTCAATCATATAATTTTAAAACTCGATTTAAGATTAATTTGGGATAAGACTTGAATTCCAAACTGAAAAAATCAGTCCCAAATTTATTTTAAAAAAAGAATCAAAACACATTGTTAGATTGATGGCCGAGCTTACCAAATAAGACTCGAGTTGATGAATCAACAAGTTAACCAAAGTTTTTAAAGGGTCGATCAAATTCTTTTTCTTTTTCTTTTAATATTTCTTTAACCAAACTGACACAGAACCTGATGATCCGCCAGATGAGTCCAAGTTTTTAAACAATGCTCAAACCGCATCTATGACTTGTGTTATGCTATTAATATTTTGATTCATACTTATCTTTTAATTTTCCAATTACATTTCTTGTCTTAGATGATTCTTGATTGATTTAATTAAATATATGCATTAACTTTTTAATTTATAATTAGGATTTTTTTGGTGTAAAAAAATATATTGAAAAAACCTGAATATTTATTATTTTTATGTTGGAAAAAAAAACTATCCAGCCCATTATGAATTGCGAGTCACATAGATCTCATAATTAGTGACTATAATGTATCTGCTTATATCCAAACTCTTCGACAAAGTAATAGATCTCATAATTTTAACTTAACGTGAATAGAAAAAACATTGACTCATTAGGTCAACTATAAGAAATAAAATAAAATAATGTTGTTTAATAAAAAATAATTAACGGAAGTTAATCAAATAACATAATAATTCATATATTTTTTACAAGTGGGTACTCAATTCTATAATTTTAAAATTTAATTTAAAATTAATCCGAGAGATAATGTACTCAATTCTATAATTACAAACCCAAAGGATCAACCCTAAATTTATTTTTTTAAAAAAATCAAAACACATCATTTTAATGATTTTTTAATAAAAAATAATTAAGAGAAATTAATCAAATAACATAATAATTCATATATTTTTTTACGATTCGGTACTCAATCCTATAATTTTAAAACTCGATTTAAGATTGATCTGAGATAAGACTCGAATTACAAATTAAAAAAATCAATCCCAAATTTATTTTAAAAAAAGAATTAAAACACATTATTTTGATTTTTTTTAAATTAATGAATTGATAACCAAGACTTGAGTTGATGAATCAACAAGTTAACCAAAGTTTTTAAAGGGTCGATCAAATTCTTTTTTTTTTCTTTTAATATTTCTTTAACCAAATTGGCACAGAACCCGGATGATCCGCCAGATGAGTCCAAGTTTTTAAACAATGCTCAAACCGCGTCTGGTAACTATGGAAAAAAGTTGGAAAAAAGCAAAACCAACTTGCAACTAATAATAATAATCTCTCTCAAACCTAACCGTATATCTCTCGAAGTGCACATGTATGTATACTCCACAAGGCAGAAAAAAGAGTCATCCACTCTTCTTTTCTTTTCTTTTCTCCTTCGACGATGAAAAATAATCCTTCTCATTCTCTCTGTCTGTGAAAGAAGGGTTTCTTTCCCTCAAAATAAATCCTAACTTTCTCTTTATTTACCCCTCCATGCCATTCCCTTAAACGCTCTTCCTCTTCTTTGCATGAGTGAGTCATAAATCACTGACTTCTTTTAGGGTTTTTCTCTCTCTCTCTTTACCAGTTGAAAACGAGAAACGACGTTGTTCTCTTTTCGAAATCTAGGATTTTCTTTCTTTCTTTCTTCGTTTTATGACTGTTTGCAGGTTTTTGTAAATATGGAGCGATCTGATGGCAAAGATTTCAAAGAATTCACTGATTCTTCTTCGGGTTCTTACCTCCCTCTCTCTCTAATTATTTGGTTTTGATTTTCTTGTGTATGATTTTATGTATTTGATGAAAGATTGATTCTTTTTGGGAATTGATTTAAGGGTTTTTGTTGTGGATGTTGAGAAATGAAATGGAATAAAAAGAAGAGAGCTTTTGGACTTTAAAGGGAGTTTTATTGAAGCTAAAATCTTGGGATTCAAGAAAGATTGCCTTTTGTATTTATTGGCTGGGATAAATTCTTTAGATTTGGGAATGCGCTTAAATTTAGTTTAGGGCTGATTTTTCGGTTTTGTGTTTGTGAAGTTTGTGATTTTTTTAATCAAAAGTTCTCTTCTTTTGTTGTTTCAATGAATATTGTGCTTTGAATTTTAATGTTTTGTTGCTTTTCTTTTGCGTTTAATCTTGTAATGCAAAGCAAGGTCTTCTGTGATTAAAGTTGCGTTTAAACTGGAATAAGGTTGGTTCTGAATTGTGTGAATATTAGTTTGGAGTTCATGATTTTAGGTTGGATTGGTAATGTGATAGTCAGGTACCCTGTCTTTCTGTAGAATGTCTGTGATGTGATCATGTTCATGTATGCTATGGCTGAAAACATACCCAGCTTGGGGATAAATTCTTTAGATTTGGGAATATGCTTAGATTTAATGTTTGTGAAGTTTGTGGTTTTTTCTGTTTAATCAAAAGCTTTCTTCTTTTGTTGTTTCAATGAATGTCGAGCTTTGAATTTTAATGTTTTGTTGCTTTTCTTTTCTGTTTAATCTTGGGATTTTAGGTTGGATTGGTAATGTGATAGTCAGGTACCCTGTGTTTCGATAGAATGGCTGTGATGCAATCATGTTCACGTATGCTGTGGCTGAAAACATACCCAGCTTCTGTTGTGAACTGTCTTGAACTCCTTCAGGCTCTCACATCATATCGGGTCAATGTTTAAAAACCACAAAAAAAGAAAAAAAGAAAGAACGAAAATCCTATCTTGCAGCACAATTGCTGTCAATCCGAGCTAATTTTTAAGTAGAGTTTAAATTGGGAAGTACTGGGTTTTATTGGATGTGCATTGGGGCTTCTTTTGATGCATGTTATTGTACTTGTTAGTCCTTGGCTTTTACTCCTCTGTTTAGGGTGCAATTTGGTGTTCTATCCTCGAATATGAATTCAGATAACTCAGTTTTCCTACCGCTTTATGTGGACATGTGTGCGCTCAAGCATGCACTTCTGTTAAAACTTCTCATAATTTTTTTGTTCAAACTGTCTTTCAGGTGCACTCTTTGATGCTTCACGGTACGAATTTTTTGGTCAACATGCTGTGGAAGAAGTGGAGTTGGGTGGTTTAGAAGATGAAGGTGACAATCTTGTGCTTGGACCTGCTGATGATGAGTATCGTTTGTTTGATAGAGATGAAGTAAGAATAGTTTTCTTTTTTGTGGCACCTGTAATCCATTTGACTCTTATTCTCACCCTTACTCTTTTACTGAAAAGTTTTTTTTTAATTCATGACTGCTGGATGTAGCCTAATTAGCTTATTGTTTAATCTGTTTTATCTGTTTGATTATATGTACAATATGTGTATTGTTTTGGATGCAGACATCAATTAAGGTCTTATTACTTAGTAATTAATTGTCATTGTAGCTTGGAAACTTGAGATGATTGTCCTCACTGCGCATTCATTACTAAACCAGAAGTTTTAAGTTAATCAATCTAAGTTAAAAAAAAGATTAAAAGATTAATACTGAGCTAATTATGGCATTTGTAAACATAGGAGGTTAGTGATACATTTATATGTTTTGATTTTTGAGTGGTAATTATTCTTTTGAAAACATAAGAGGTTGCTGATATATAGTTTGATTTTGAGTGGCAATTATTCCTTTGGAAACATACGAGGTGCTGATATATAGTTTTATTTTTTAATGGTAGTTTTATAAATGATCGTTAGATGTGTATCAAATGAAGTTTCTAGGTCCTTTCTTTTTTGTGGATGAAATAAAATTTATATGTGACTTGTGTAAATAAAAAAAAAACCACTCATTTCATAAATAAAATTTATTTGTTCTTCATGTAGTCATCTTAGAAAAAGGAGCCTGTAGACCTTGTACTCTTGCAGAGGAGAATGGTCTATTCTGTGCTTAATTTGATGAAGCCTTAAGTGTAGCTGTTTGGGGTCAGCTACTTTTGTTCTTTCCTGTGTTTTTATTATTTCAGTGTCCATTCTGTATTTGTTTAACTCTTATCTGAAGAGTTATTGAGAAAGAAAGATAAAACCTTTATTTCTTGGTCTGATACTTCTCTGTTCTGTTGCAGCCAACTATTGTGCATTGGTCTTTGCTCTTATCAAAATCTAATCATTATGAAAAAGGAGTCTTATCAGAATCAAACCATGAAATCATGTAGCTGAGTCATAATTAAGATGCTGCACTATTGAAACTTTGGATTGCTGTTATAATGA
>Ga0307518_10003406_pt1 | contig 11452 bp, 4 predicted proteins | sample 25_EM_MG_FD_203889 | JGI IMG/M metagenome (GOLD analysis project Ga0307518, IMG submission 203889) | Populus trichocarpa ectomycorrhiza microbial communities from riparian zone in the Pacific Northwest, United States - 25_EM | ecosystem: Host-associated > Plants > Roots > Unclassified | place... | reverse complement strand
AAAAAAAAAAGAAGAGAGAAAAAAAAAAACTCATCAGAGGCAAGCCACCATTTCATCGCGTACATGTATCGTACCATTAGAAAGAGAATGTTGACGTGCTTCCAAACACCGCTATAAGACATGCATGTGCCGCCTGAAAAGTGTGGACGACGCCTAGTCTCTGATGCATGCGTGGTATAACAAAAATAACAATAGAAAAATAGAAAAGTCTATAAAGCCCTTATCTGCCAATATAAAAAGACCCACCATGATTTAAGAGTTTCTGTTAATATACAAATAGATGATCATTTTAGCATTTTACCTGAGTCATAACCAGTCTCTCGTTTCCCTTTTTCTGCCAACCTCCTCTCCCTCTCAAGTAACAATTCCCTGTAGCTGCTGTGGCTAATTTTCCACAGGCCGTAGGAGCCCCTCCTCTGCTCCTGAGTCCTGTTTTCCGAGATGGAATCGTCGTCTAGAAAATTGTCCTGGGCTCATTCCTCCATTAAATTGTGGCTGGCTGCAGGTATTCGAGTTCATGAAGGTATGGAGAGGATTATTTGTTATGATTTTCCTAATCTGATGTGAACGACTTGCATTAAACTTGATTGTACATGAAGTTTAGTTTTAACATGCTAAAAATGGGAGCAAAAAATAATTTGTTTAGGCAAGAAATAAAGTAAAATAGGATGTGGGATGATACTCCACGCGCGAGGTTAATTTGTTGAGTAATTTAAATCTCATATTTAAACACCTAATTGTTAACTCATTCGTGTAATTAGAAATGGCAACGCTCTGCGAGAAAAAGCTTATCCCATCAGTCATCTCTGAATACATTTTTAAGAGCTTGAGTTCTCTATCCATCCTACACCTACACCTACACCTACACCTACACTACTTGGGATCATTTTCTTGAAGTCTATTAGCCATGCCTTTACAACATAAAACTGTGTCCTCCATAAATAAATTTATTAGATTTTCATTATAAAATTTAAAATAAAATTCATCTTTACAAAAGATTTTAAAAAAAATTATATATAAATCAGAAAAAATATTTAGAATTTAAACACATAACAAAAAAAAATAACTATCATTTAAAAAAGATTTTTTAAATAAAATAAAAAAAGAAAGAGTATTCATATAAATATAAATATAAATATATAAAAAAAATGTAGAGAAAAAATTCATAGAAAAAAGCATTAATTTTTTTTTAAAATAATTTAGAAAAAAAAAGAAGCAAAGGCTAGGCAACCTGCCCAACCCAAGTCGTCAACGCCCGTGAAATTAGGCTCTTAATTTTTTTTGGTTGCAACTGGGGCTGATGATCGTCCACCCCAAATTTGTTTGAAAAAAAAAATAGATGATGTGTCGTTTGATGTGGTGGCCAAAAAATTAGGACTTGAGTTTTTTTACCAAAAAATCTGTTTTTCAATCCATTTTGACCCAAAACACCTTAGAAATCATGATAAACCTATTCAAGGCCTCAAAAAACCCAAAAATCATCCCAAAAAACAAAATAAATCCGAAATAAAAAATCAAATCAAGCTCATATATGTTTTTTCATGATATTTTAAGGTAAAAAAAAAAACACCTAATATGAATTCCCCTCATCAAATGGAAGCATTTAGCACAAACATCGACTATTTTGATGGTCTAAATCAGGGTCAACGGTATTTTTCTTTCTCTATCGCTAGAATCTAGTGATTGTTCTCTCTTCTCTTAATCAGGGACTAAAAAATAAAAAAAAATAACTTTTGTACCAAAATTGAATTTGAAAAAAACAAAGGCACCAAAATCATATAATTTACATTATTTTTAAAGTTAGAGGATCAAAGTGTATCTTTCCCAAAACTTCTAGCACGCCACCCATGTTTAGGTCATTTTTAATTTCGATTTTTTTTCTTCCAATTCCACCATTACCTAAGAAATCCAAATTAATTTGCTTTCAATCAGGATCAAATCAACCAAAATAAAACTTTGAGGATCAAGATGAATTTTTTTAAAAAAATAAATAGGATCATCCACAATGTTTTGTTATGTTAGGGGATGAATATTGCATTGTGAAATAATATTAAGAACATTCTAACATTTTAATGGGGCACCAACAGGCATCCAGGTTGATATACAAAATCCATCTGAAATTCTAACTGCACTAAATCAAACTGCATTCCCATTCAAAACTCTATTAAGGTTTAATGGAGTCCAATTATGATTTGGATGGTAAAATCCCCATTTTAAAACAGTGCTGGTAAGTGATTTCGAGTTCCAATGAAAGAAGGGAAAACTGACCTCTTACCATGCAACTGAGGATCCATTGAATATCCTAATGAAGTCGTGTAAGAAAAAAACATAACATCGGGATTATTTACCGAGGCAGAGGGGCAAGCTAGATGCATCTCTACACCAGACAAGCAGCCAAATAGGTTCCCCAATAGTAAAGATAATAGCCAAACCACACTTGAACAAGCTGAGAACTTCAAAGCTTAGACTGATATTGTTGGGATGACAGAATATTTACCATGTCCTATTCATTATTTATCGATTAAGAATAATGAGAAAGAAATTTAAATATTTATAAACTTGACACCTCTTCAATTGTATGCCGAATGCATAGATGCACGCACCAGCTTCACAATCATTCTTGTAATTCATCCAAAAAACAAGAGGGGGCAACAATCATTGTGGTACAAACTACAAAATATAATATATGTACAAAGTCAAGCTATCCAATGGAAGGCTACCATTTTGTATCAAATGGGGATGGTGATTTGTTGGGGGGAAACACACCATCCAAAATAAATAGAAAGTCAGATACATCTCAACTTTTCTCCTACAAAACTTCTGAAACAGGATGGTTATTACCATTGACTTTTTTCCTGTCCTTTATCATTCTCTTGTGTTGCATAATCTTCTAAGCAATAAAATGGGATGATGAGCAGAAGAAAATATTACCCTGGTCTCACCCAGATGCTCCAACAACACGTTTTTCGTATTCACCATGTTCTTCTTTGGCAAACTCCTCAATCAATTCACGCTGTCTTGGGGTCAAATTTCTGTAGCAAAATATGTTTTCTGTAAAGGTATTGTCTACCACTTGAAAAACTAAGGAGCCAAAAGGATGGCTATAGTTATCATATATTACGCATTGCCCATACTCGCCATCCAAAAATTATGGGCAAAACAGAACTTAAAATCCCTATATAATTCTTCATTCATCCATTTCTAGTAGTGGGCAGAGCAGCAAATACATCCAAAAGTTGAGCAGAGTTAAATAAATTGACAAAGAAAAGACCAACTCACGATGGAATGCTGACATTGAAATGCACAAACTCATCACCAAATGAATACGAGCCCCGTCCTTTTATCCCTGTCAGGAAATACAACGAAATTCTTACTTCATCACAGACAAAAGCAGAGTAGCAGACCACACACATGAAGGAATAAGGAACATCCCTGAGAACCATAACAAACTACTGAGGCTTTTCCAAATTTATCATCATTAATTCAGTATTTAACAAAAAATTATAGCAGATTCTTGGATAAGATCTAGGATAAGGAAACAAAAGCCACTTAAGAAATTGAAAACCATAAGCTTGGAGGTATGCTAACAAGATAACCTCCAGCAGGAATATAGCACCGAAAGCTATCTAAGACAGGTGTGAGGAGAGCAAGAACTGGCATTCATCTCACCTTTATTCTTCAGAACCACCTTCTGACCAGGTTGGGTGCCAGGGCGGACCTGAAAATATATAACAGGTTAAGGAAAAGATGAGTTAGTTTATTTTTTAGAATAATCAAATCATGCAAAATGATTTCCAACAAACCTTAAGTACAACATCTCCTGTGAGAGTTGGAACCTGGATGGTTCCCCCCAAAATTGCCTGCAAATAGCAATTGAATGAATTTTTGCATTAGGCATAAATACTAAATAGTTATGATTTATAATAGGTATATATCAAAAACAAGCTGCAAATTCTATATGTTTCTGCAAGAAGACCATCTGAACCGAGTGCCACACTTTATTTAAAAAAGGAATTTGTAAATGAGAACCTTGAAATGTACTGAACCACATAGCAAACAGGAAAGGATTCCCGTTCATTAGAATCTTAGTATTTTTCTAGGACCATGAAACACAAAAGGTTTTACCTGAGTAATGCCCAAAACAGCATCAACATGAATGTTAGAGCCTTCTCTGCGGAAAACAGGGTCTTCCCGGACCTGTGGGGGGGAGGAAAATAACGACTTCAATAACATGGAAAATGAAATAGCTGCAATAAGATCAGAGGAAGTTCACAAGCATCACAGGAGACTAGACAGTCTAAGCACACTAGAAGTACACAAGCAAAGAGAGCAAAACAAATGAAAGAAAGAGACAGCAAACCACCAAAAAACTAAAATTTCAGAGAGCCAGGAGATCATTCAGAGTGGAAAAGGACAACTAAAAAAATATATTTTTTCCTTAAAACGCTAACTTTCTATTCATCTTTCAGATGTTGTCATAACCCTGCATAAAATTCAGCAGACAAGGTGAATCTACCATCCATGTCACACTATTCTCTTTCCTGATTCCCCCATCCAGCTTGCCAAGCAATCAATGACCATTGAATAACCATTTAAAACAAAATAAAGAAACAAAACTCATCCAAGAGTTTGCCAGCAAGAAGGCAATGTGAAAACTAAAGCAACATAGTCTGCTCGTTATGCCATGAAAATGCAGTAAGAGGAACAACCATCCATACAAATAAAAAAGGCACAAAAGAAACAAAATCATATAAAACAACATCATGCTAAATAATACTGTCAGGAAATGTTATTGTCCTTCATCTCCACACTACATCCTAAAACATCACACTAGTAAGCAAAGAATTAGGGAACACACAAAAATATTAAACAAGTTGAATTACCTTGATTGTCACATAGAGATCACCAGGTTGATTTTTCTCTGGGTCTGCTCCACCACTTTTATGGATCTTCATAGTCTCATTGTCATCCACTCCTGCAGATGTCAAGAAACTCAAATTTAATCACCAAATCCAGCAAAAAGTTCCACATGGGAAAATGGGCAACCGTATATATAGACCATTTTCATAGTGTTTCCAGAAATCAGAAGTTGAGCTCACTGGATAATGTCCCTATCTATATATTATCCCTAATAAGTGTCTGGGTGTAAAAATAATGACTGGAAAGAAATTCTGTTTTAAGACAGAAAGCAGTCAACTTTATCCCCCATTTATCCACTCAAGGACTTTTTACTCTATTTTCACACCAGTAGCATGTTCAACACCAGGAAACTACGCTTGGTACATGAGAAACCATGTCCGCATCCCTCTTTCTTTACATATTTTAAATCAATTAAAGAGACTTTCTTTAGTCCAAATTCCAAATTCAATTCTAAGGAATAAGAATCATTTTGAAAGCCAGAGAAAACAAATAAGCAGATCTAAAATGGTTCCGTTCAATTCAAATGGAAAGTCTGTGCAAGTCTTTTTTATTTTTTTAAAGCAAGATTGATTTGTTCTAAAAACAATTCCCTCCAAAACAACTCAACCAGAGCTACACCTGTCCTCCAGAATACCAATAAGAAAGACAATGTGCAAGATCAAAGAAAGCTTGTCATGAGCAATTGCATTATCACACAGGTCTGCAGGAAAGCTAGTGTACTGTAGTAAATCTTGAAGGGTATTGAAGCTCCTAATTTAACCTTGCCTAATCTAGTTTTTTTTTTAAAGGAAAATCTGTCAATTTATATTTTATTTCATAAATGGTGTTAGGATGATAGAGGAGTTTATTTGTCAGATTAAACAAAAGCCCTGACTCATTGCTATCATTGTTTAGGGTTCTTCTGTTCCACAAATAGTAGATACCTAAATATAATTGTTGAAACTAATCTAGCCTTCATTTTTTATTTCTTTAACTTCATGGTTCATTCGAGCACCCAAGAACTCGAGCTTGAATGGAAACTTGAAGTTCACATCTCTGGTTTATTTAGCTTCTAACTGCTTTTGGTACCATAACTAACAAATCTAGAAAAGCACTCAAGGAAACAACCACACTATCCTTTGTTTCATATGAGATGCCTAATGTGAGAAACAACAAAAATAACTATGATGTACCATTACAAGACCACATTGTGTGGAGCATGTAAGAGCGCTACCCTTGGGCAGAAAATAAGACCACAATATTGTACAAGACCGGAAATTTAACAAGATGATTCAAGATCAACAAACAAACCCGTTGGAATGTTCAACGAAATTGTCTTTGATCCTCTCACTACTGTGTGTCCATGGCAAGACCTGCAAAAGCTCTGACACCAACAGTAGTAAAGCATATGCATTAATATTAAAAAACAAAACCAAGGGACTTAGACCCATCATATCATCAAATTTTGGAAGAATTGTTTAAAAATGCGTTGCCAAAGTTAATCAAAGCTGCCAGATTGCAGGAATTCAGAAGCCAAAATTAATGCAATCATGCAAAACAGTTTAAAATAAAAATTCTTCACTAGTGCCCATGTATAAAGTAATACCTTATCAGGTTGTTTCATGAACAAAGAAAAGGTTTTAATGCTTCCCAGAATTTTGCTCATAAAAAAATCAACATTTCCTAAAATTATTTAAAGAAGACTTGCAGACCCCAGATAAAAACAGATATTGATTCCCGTACCGAAAAAGTTTGCCCAGTTCCACCACATTGATCACATGTCTGCTGAAAACTGAAAAACCCTTTTTGCATAGATATCTGCAAATGTAGGAAATGTTACATGTTAGTTGGGGAAAACACCCTGTATTTCCTGAATAAGTAACATCATCACACATGGTCTTCAGCAAGTAAGACTAACCATCCCTCTGCCTTTACAGCGTTTACACATTTGAGGTTTCACTCCAGGAGGAACACCTTCTCCACCTTGGAAAATGCAAAAAAAAAAAAAAAACCATGGCCACGCATTCTTAAGAAATTACAAGAGAGCTGCAGTTATGAAAACATAAATCTCACAAAAAAAGGAAAAACTGAAGTCATGATGTTTGTAAATGCTATAAGTGAAGATAAACAAACCACAAGTTTCACAAGGCACATCGGTCTGGAATGTGATAGTTTTGGTGCATCCCTGAACAGCTTCCATGAAGGAAAGTTCAACAGAAACCTATCCATGATGGTTTTAAAAAGAAGTTGAAAATCAACATTAATTCTAAGCCAAAAAAGAGAGCACCAATCAACGTGATGGAAATTCTAAGAACCTTGACATCTTGGCCAGCGACATTCTGTCTAAATACATTGCTGAATATCTGATCTCCATCAAAGCAAGTGTGGTGTCATGCACAAAAAAAACATGTAAAGTTCATCAACTGTGAAAATCCGTTGTTTAGAGAGGGGAAAAAATACAGAGAAGACCCAAACCACCCCCACTAAAAAATAGGAAGAAAAAAGGCAGTGGCAAAAATATTTCTCCTCATATTGCATTAAAACATCCATTGTGTGGCAATTTTATAAGAAAGCATCATACATAAGGTCATATACTGCAATGCAGTGAAACGATTTTAATTGCACTGCTAGCTTAATAGTTCTGGAGGCATAACAAGGACCCAACAAACTCCAAGAGTCTGTAACTGCACAGAATGTAAATTCTCACCCTAAGAAAAGGCTGCTCTTATTTAATTTAAGATTTGGATATGAGCAGAATAAAACCACAAGATAATTGACAATCAAAGAGACAATTAAATATGACAGAATCAAAACAAAGGAAAAGAAGCTGGAGAGTAATTACATCTTCCATTCTGAAGTCCCCAAATGGACTCTCAAATCCTGGTCCACCAGGCTGATAGTTATCTTGGTTTTCAAATGCGTCATGGCCTAGCTATAAGTTTGCAAATATAACAAACATCAATATAGATATTAACAGAAGAGGGTCATTACATTACATATGATCAAAGAAAAAAGAAAGAAAGAAAGAAGTTGCAAGGAAGAGAATTTCAGCATATTCTATGGATAGAGTACCTTCAAAGAGGAAAAAAAGGGGGGGAGATAACAAGAGAATATGGCAGATGCATGCATGCAAAGGTTGATATTCTTTTTTTCTTAAACTTTGCAAAGTATGTGAACTTCATCCAGGCCAAAATGAATGATAAAATTTAAAGACGTGCATGTTGTATAGAATAAAAGGCAAGCACAAGTTTAACATACACCACCAGGGGAGGGTATAGTTTCAGGCTAACAGGGCGAAATGAATGACCTTTTCACATATTTGCGATCGAGTGCATGGAAGCTTCAATTCTTTTTCTTCTTTTTGAAAAAGTAACTACCTGTTATCTTGGCCTACCTGTTGGGGACTAGCTAATCTAAGTGACCCTAAAATTCCCTAATCTTCCAGATAATGCCCAATTGTTAAGCTAGAACAGATGCAATTTATACCTGCAAGAATGAGATCCTTGATTGTTTTTTTGGTAAGAAGTTAGCAACTCCTATTTGAAAATACAACTTTTTTGTTGGCTGGGTCAGGCACACAAGGCTTGACAAGTTCTTGAGATTACAAACAGAAATTGCTTTTGCAGGTTGACAGTTGACTACTCAAGTAAAATTATCACGGCAAGGGGCACTAAGAAACAAAATCCAAGATCATTCTAACAACAATGACCTATCCATTATAAACTATAACCTTTCCATTTTTCACTGTGGTAGAGCTTCTGGATGGTGCTAATTAGTTGTCGCCCTGCCAAGTTTTTTGGATTTATTTCACCAGTTGACCTTATCCTATATACTATCCCTAGACTAGGCAAGTAAACAACTGCATAAGACATCTTACTCTATTGGCTAGTTATAATTCTGAATAGGGGGGTTTCAATATTTATGCATGTAACAATTCCCAATTAAGAGCAACCATGTGATGAGCTATAAACCTCTCACTTATATTGTATGTAAATCCTCTCCTCTTATAAACACTCATACTGCCCATGTTTTCGATCATTCATTAATACTGTATGTTACTTGGTTATGAGTTATACAGACATTCATTTTCCACTTATTTAATAATATAAACACAGTTAAAATTAAATATGAAACCTGATCATATTGTTCCCGCTTTTGGTCATCTTTCAAAACCTGCAACCAAAACAAACAAAAGTTTCTCCATTCAGTATTCTATGTAACTCGGTTAGAGGAAGGGACAAAAATTCTGGTCTGCAAAATTTACCTCATAGGCCTTTGAAACTTCTTGAAACTTCTTTTCGGCTTCAGGATCGTCTTTGTTTGTATCAGGATGGAGCTTCTTTGCCAGCTGCAGAATGGTGCTAAAGTGAAATCAGAAGACAAATTACACAAAGCTTAAAAAAAAGAAAAAGTTGCAAAGTAAAAGCTGTAATCCTATCACAGTATAAAGAAAAAACATTAACATGCAGACCTAACACCCAAATTAAAAGAAATAAAGCATGAGAGTTGCATTATTTGGACTGAAATATGCACGATTAGGAAAAATAATGAAAAGAATCTACCCCATAAGCAGTCCTAACACCCAAATTAAAAGAAATAAAGCTTGAGAGTTGCATTATTTGGACTGAAATATGCAAGATTAGGACAAATAATGAAAAGAAAACCTACCCCATAATAAGCTTTCTTTATATCAGATGCACTAGCATTCTTGCCAACACCAAGTACATCATAATAATCTCTCGACATATGAACTGACCAGAAAAAAAAGATATAAAACATACATTGTTAGCCACACAAAATGCCGAGGAAATATTTTAGAATAAAACGATAGTAAGCAGCAACAGCATAAATGTTACAGCAATTGCACTTCAACAAAAGAAAACTTGTACTAAATATAGTACAGGGTAAATTTAAAAAGCAAAATATTAAAAGCAGGACATGTGAAATACCAGAGCCATGAATCGACCTCGTAGCACCAAATTTCGCATTTAAAGCTCCCAATTGCAACCAATTTGTTTGGTTAACTGCGAAATTAAAAAAAAAAATCAGTACCAAACCCCCCCCCCCCAAGAATAGCAAAGAAAATGAAAAAAATAGAAAAATATATAGATTCACCAAAATGTAAAATTAATTCCCTTTTCAAGCCCAATACACAGAAACAACCAAAAAGTTTAAAAAATAAGCTGTCTAAGAAACCAGACAAAGAATCTGAAAATAACCCATAAATCAAAACGCTGGAAGAGCAAGAGAGAGAAACAAAACAAGTGCAAGTTACCATTTTTAGGAGAGTAATTGCCAATAAACCTAACAGGATTACAAACCCCAGTGGTAGTACTTAATCTTCTATAACTCCCATTCAATACACTCTTGTGTACCTGCAATATATACAAAAAACACATTACTTAAAAATGTAAATTAAAGCAATTCATTCAAAAACTGCAAATAAATAAGCAAAATCATACGGAATTAGCAGATTCTTGGAGGAGGTTAAGGGAGAGAGAAGGGCGAGCGAGCCAACCAACAAGCCTGGCGCTATGAGACCGAACCATTTGGTGGGTTCTTTAGTAGGGTTTGAAAAGTCTTGATCTTTCTGGCAATTTGGTTCTTTTTCGGTTTAGGGATTTTAGGGATGGGGGCTTAAACCCTACAAAAGCCCTAATTTTTTAGATTGGAAGGTTCCAGGAGTTAAGAGAGGGAGGGAGTTTTTTCGTTGGGGTTTTAAAAACAGAATCTAGAAAGTAGAAAGTAGAAAGAGAGAACCGTACGGGCCTATGGCTACGAGGGCAAGGGCCAATTTTGTTGGAGGCAGACCCGTTCTTGGGCTCTGTTTTCTGCTACAGTGGCTGTTTAGCTTGTGTTTGTTTTTCAATGGCTACTTCTGCTCTTGGAACAACAACGTTTAAAGATTAAAACTGTTTTTTATTAAAATTTATTTTTTAATATTTGTAAATTATTTTAATTGATATCAAAAAAATTTTAAAAATATTATTATTTTAATATATTTTCAAGCAAAAAATACTTTGAAAACTAACATCTATTATTCTTTCAAACACCCCCTTAACTTATTTGGGGAAAAAGAACTTATTTGACACCATAGTGCATTAATGTTTTTGAAAAATTTTAAAAATTTATTTTAAAGTTAAGTTTTTTTATGTTTTTATATTATTTTGATGTGCTAATATTTAAAATGATTTTAAAAAAATAAATATTATTTTAATATATTTCCGAGTAAAAAATATTTTAAAAAATAATATTTATTACATTTCTAAATAGACCCATATATTTGATCCCTTCAGTATTTATTTTACAGTATTTTAGTCCTCTTCTATTTTGTAAACATTTTCTCCTTCTGCCATTGACTGTGACTCGTAAAAGAAAAGGCGTTTCATCCTGGCATTATGCGCAACAGATGTTGCCATCTGTGGCAACATGAAATAAGTTTTCCAGGGAAAAGGGGCACTGAAGGATGGGATTTAACGTTGTTACTGATTAAAGGATGATATTTGAACAAATAAAAGTAAAGAAACTAAATTATAAAAAAATTAAGAATATA
>Ga0307518_10003405_pt1 | contig 11452 bp, 5 predicted proteins | sample 25_EM_MG_FD_203889 | JGI IMG/M metagenome (GOLD analysis project Ga0307518, IMG submission 203889) | Populus trichocarpa ectomycorrhiza microbial communities from riparian zone in the Pacific Northwest, United States - 25_EM | ecosystem: Host-associated > Plants > Roots > Unclassified | place... | reverse complement strand
ATCTTAAAAAACCAAAAAAGAGAAAAACACACTCCCAAAAAAGAGAGTAAAAAACCATGACCCCTCACAGCGTCCAGTACACACACATTTAAAAAAAAATAACAAGAACAACTCAACATCTTCAAGCTGCCACTGTCACCACTAAAGAAAAAAGAAAACCCAAATTCCCTTAAAAAAATTATGCCCTCCAGTACACACTCCCTTTCATCTCTCTTTCTCTCAAAAAAAAAAAAAGGCCTCACCCTCTCTACATTAACACACTTAAATAAATTTTTAACTGATGACTCAACTTTAAAGTAGTTAAATAAAATAATTATCACTTAAATTTGAATGAGAATTTTATATTAAAAAATTATTTGTGTAACATTAATCCAAAAAATAATCTAACATTATTAATGTAACATTTGGTTGGTAGGCAATGCTTTCTCATGCCGAACAAGTTCTATTATTCATATAAATAAAATGAATGCTTTGAAAACCGATTTTCTATAGCCCTCAAATTGAGTTTTAAACCATTTTTGACCAACCAAATGTCATTTTATGTTTTTCACCAAAAGCAAAACAAAAAGTTTTCATCACTTCTGAAATCCTCTCCATTGGAATCACTTGAATTTCTTCTTAACGAGTTTGCTTTGAATCGATGTCAAAATGATTTTTGTGTCTATTAGCTTTGAAATTTTAAAAATTCTGCGTGAAAACAACTTCTTGTCAAGCCTTCCTTCACATAGCCTCATTCACAAACCCGAATTGACTACATGGGGGGGCATGATCAAACTGGGGGGCATGATCAAAACCATATGGTAGGGCTGGCTCCACGATTCCCTTTCTAAGAAAAAATATCGGGCAGGATTGACAATCCTTGAGATAAAGGTTGGAGGACAAAGAAGTATGATGGCATCAAACCCTTCCTAAAGGTCAAGATCACAAGATATGACTTGAGTAAGCAAGAGCGAAAAAGCCATCGAAGTTTACTACCAATACTTCAACTTTTGAGAAAAGAAGACACCATGGAGAAATGAGAACCTATATTTCTCAGGTAAGTATACATGCATATTGATCATCATGCATTGCTTTCACCATTGATAGACCGGTGTTTCATCATCACTTTTTCGGTAGTGTGTTTTCTAACCCTACTTCTTTTTTTAGTGCGCCTTTGAGCCACCATCTCTTGGGTAGTGCGTTTTCTAATCCTACCTCCTTTTCGAGTGCGCCGTTGAGCTCTCGTTTTATTTTAAGTGCATCTTTGAGCCTTCATCTCTTGGATAGTGCATTTTATAACCCTATCTCATTTTGAGTACGCTTTTGAGCCCTAACTTGTTGGATAGAAAATTGTTCAGGTGATATCAGCAGACACATCCCAGAAGGTAAGAACTTTCAGTTAATACTTTATTAAACTTTGGGATTAATGGAAATTTTAAGAAAATAGCAATTCAAAATTATTAGCATAAGTGTAATGTAGAAAGGTCTTTATGCAGTATATGTGGAGGCTATATACTCTGTTTCGCGAATCTTGATAGATATTCTTGATTTTTATGGAATTGTTTAAAAAAGTTAATAAAATTTTTATTTTTAGAAAATCTACAAGTAATTTTAGAAAAAGATTGCATTATAAGATCAATGTCTTAGGATTATATATTACTAAAAAAACAATTGTTTCAATTCAAAATTTTAAACTATAAGGCTAGTTTTCATCAATATTTTTATATATTACTTTTTGATGGACTCTTGTTCGTTTTGGATTGAAACTTCAACAAATCATCAACACAATATTTTTATTTTTAAAAAAATTAAATTTTTATAAAATTTAAACTCATAACTATTTATTAGCAAAACTCTCAATTATTTTAATTAAAAAGTTTAAAATAGTGTACAAAATCTTTGGAATAAGTTTATAATACTTTCAAACAATGGTCAGATTTGTTATTTATAGCAAATTAAATAAATATTATACCAAAGGCAAAACAAGAATAAATATTAAAAACTTTCACCACAACAACTCGTTCCAATTTAGATTCATTTATAATTAATTGTCTTTAGATCACACCATCGAATCCGTTAGAAATACAATCAAGAGGCGTGTGCTACAATTCTTCATTCTGTTCATCTAAGTTTATCTCTTTAATATTATTCGTTCTTCCTTTAAATTTGATGGCAATCATCTAATGGCAAATGACAAATTGGATGGAGGGTGCTTGTTTTGTCTTGCTATGCTGAGATGTATCAATTCAGTCATCATTAGAAGGGTTATCTACCATGAGTTCTAAGGAATTGCAATACCGTTAAATGGAAGCAATCATGACAGACTTACAGATATTCCAGATTGTGCAACTTTGTTAGGTTTGGAGGTATAGAACCGGTCAATGAATTGCTTGAAAGGTTCCTGATGTTTAGCACAGTCATTGTACCATGATTTAGAAATAAACATAGCCTATGCATGCCATCATTTATAAATATAGAACAAGGAATCAAAGCTTTAACATACAAAATCTTGAGATACTGTAAATTCCCCAGCGTCGCAGGAATCTCACCAGAAAGCTGATTATTGAAAAGATTACTGGTGTGGCAATATGATCAAACATCAATTTCATCAATGGCGACAACTGTAGGTGTTTATTTTAACACATAAAACAGCAGTTTCAATACTGAAAAGAGAAATATATGTGGAGTTTTGATACTTACAGTGCTTCCAATTTTTCAAAGAGATCTATTGATGGGTCAATAGATCCATCCAAGTTTTTGCTTGGCAAGTTTCTGTCAAAGAAATTGAAGTGGTTCACATAGAAAGGATTGTTTTAAACAGGTTTCATGGATTCCTTATTATATTGTTTGTTTTTGTTAATGACAATCAGATTTTGAATTTATCAAGTTTTGTACATACATTATAGTGACCGAACAAACCGATTGATTTTTTATGCTGTGGCAGTAATCACATCGGATCTCGGCATGCTTCTCCGGAGAACAAATTGGATACGTGAGAGTTAACTGCATTGTGTCTTTGGACAGCAAATTCTTGGAAAGGAGTCGAAGAGCACTTACTGCAGAGGGTTTGCAAAAAAGAGGAAAAAAACTTATTAAACCCCACTAGGATCTTCTAATATTAATATAAAAATACTCAATCGACCTTATTATATACCTAATGGGTTAGAATTTATTGGTCTGTGTAAAAAAAAAAAAAGTAATCGATCTACATATTCGTATAGCTTTTCTTTCGTAATCAATTTCTTCATGAGAAAATCAATGGCCTTCTATATGATTCCTTCCACCATATCCCACATCGATTAGTAATTAAACCAAACATGTGTTGATACATCTTTGAATGAATAATAAAGAGGTTAATCTTTACCTTCATCATCTGGAAGGGATCCACTACCTACGACTTCTTCGATGCGATCATCAAAAGAAGCCCCAGAGCCAAGTTGCCAGAGAAGAAGATAGTTAAGAAGAAAGAGTATACTGATGAGCATTACTGACCATTCAGAACCTATTGGTTTCGACATAACTCTACCTCTAGTTTGCGTTTCGTGCTGTGTGTATGTACGTGGATGCCACTGCGTATATTTATATAAACACATGAATAAAAACATACCTAATGAAAAAGAGATTCTCAACAAGGAGGAATCTAATATTTTGTTCTCTTTAACTACTTTTATTATTTTCTCTGTCCAGAAGTTTTCATCAAATGAATGAAATCATTCCACTACGTCAAGGTGGGGACTTGGTACTGATAAGTATTGGATAGCGACTGAAGAGGAAGCCTTCTTTAGGAAAGCTACCAAAGTAACAATTGCTTGTGGATACAGTAATGCCTTCTGGATTCTATAATACTCGTGTTTCGTTCCTTTAAATTGTCTCTGATTTGAACACAAAGAAAAAAGAGAGAAGACGAAGACAAGGGAAAAGTGCGCAATAGAAATGATTAAAGAAACGAATATTGAAGCATATCTTTTATTTATTCATTTCACGCGCTATTGGTTCTCACCGAGGCCAGACCCAAGTGATATTCTTTTTCTCCTGCCTGCTAGGCGTAGTAGCTTGGTCTGATAGCGCTGTCATGCCAATAGGGTGTGCCTCACATGTGTTTCTCTGTCGAGCTTGAGGACTTTTATCATTTCATTTAATTTCGGATATGATCAGATTTGCTACACTAACAAATAAAAAAGAAAATAAAATATCAAAACATCCAGAAAATTATTAAAAAGTAGTTGAGAAGAATTAAAATATATAAAATTAAAAAATTTAATAGTATATTTTCTACTAATAAAAATTCTATTAGCAAAGAAAATTCAATTTGAGAAGTAAAATTCAAAATTGTATGTTTAAGAACTCAATTGAAATTTTTTAATATTTAATTAAATTTATTAAGCAATTAATTACAATAAAAGTATTGAAGTTTGATGAAAAATTAAAAACTTCATTGAATAAATAAGAAACCTAGAATCAAACACGCAAAACTCTAAGATTTGAAATAATATTCGATGGAAATTCTTGAACTTCATAATCATAACATTATAATTAAACTTAAAATTCCCCTTCAATTTCAAAAAACAACTCTATCATCACGACAAGAATCTTATAGTATTTTAGATAATCATCAAAATCTTAAATTATTTGGTAATACTTCAACAATATTGATTTCATATTAATTAACAAAAATTTTGAAAATCTCGACAACAATTTTTTTTTTTATATATTCTCTCATTTTTTTATTTTTTTATGATTAGGAATTTCATAGTTTTTACTATTTTTGTTAAATCAAATCCAATGGTCATGAATGATGAATACAAAATTAATGGTCATTATTAACAAGTAAAGGAAATAACTTGTAGTTTTAAAATTTTAATTTATAAGAACAATTTTAGAATAAAATTTCATAATATTGTATATCCTCACCTCCGTGCGTCTATCCTCTCATATTAAAAGTATAGAAAAATACAAAATTTCTTTCTCGAGAATTTTGTCTTTCTCTGGTAACCAAAACAAATATATTCCATTTCTGTCACGCACCTATCTCCAACATCTCCTACTTCTTTTCCAAATGCTAGCAGAAAGAAACGTGAGACTAACAGAGCAAAAAGTGCAGCTACAATCCACTATCCGAACAATATCACTTAGGGATACAAATCATCCATTGCCTAGTACCATTGAAACTTCTTTTTCTCTCAAAGCTTCCACCATAAACTTCTTCACTTATTTTATATATATGTACGTACAAATAATTTTCTTCAAAAACAGGAAGTGTTTCCATGAAAATCACGGGCTAAGTAGATGCCTGAAGAATAAAATTTTACCTTGCGACAAGGGAAAGGTAACTATTCTGGAAGAAGAACATTTCCTCTCTTTTGTACCTTGTAAGTAATCATCATTCTACAGGAATATATCAAAACTTTGTACTTGTAAAGTATTTGTTGAACCAGCACTTCTAAAACCAACTAAGTCGACGGAAAAATTATAACTAAGCAGCACAGTCCCCATCATTGCCCTCCCACATAAAATCTCCAGGTATTGTTTTGGCTATTCTAGAAGTGAGTTGGCCTGAAAAATCATGAACTGCATATGTTATACATGTGTTTGTAGATTGTTATTTTTTTTCCATCCAATTAACATGAGTTTTAGGGTGTAATTAATTTAATTAGAGTAGCTCTAAGCACAAATCAATTCCATTGATATTTATGCTTTTAATTTAGTGATTTTTGTATTAGCTGAGGTAACCAAAACCACTATGTATGCAAGAAGCTGAAAATGGTCAATTAGTTAAGCTCCATAATTTGCAGTAATGTAATTGTTTTTCAAATAATTTGTGATTGTTTCTGTGATTCGTACTATCTAGAACTCGGTTCATTGTTGCGTTAGTTAAATATTGTTTCTGGCTTGGTTGGAATCTTAACTAAAGCTAATTTCATTACTGGAAATTTTGATTTACGTAGCACCTTGTGTTGAAGGAGAACAAAAGGAAACAGGATGAATATCAACAACTTGTCCAAACGTGCTCAAGAATTGTGGAATGAATGGGAGATTCGCTCACTGATTTTGTTAAGTCTCTTTCTCCAAATCTTGCTCGTCGTCATTGGAAATCGGCGGAAGTACCACACTCGAATCGTGCTTGGAGGCCTTGTCTGGATAGCATACTTGTCCGCGGATTGGGTGACAACTTATGCATTGAGTAGTGTTTCCCGTAGCCAAGGAGGTTCGGGAACAAATTGCATCAATCCAACTCCAAACAATATTCCAGCATTTTGGGCACCAATTCTCCTTGTACACCTTGGTGGCCCTGACACTATTACTGCTTATGCACTGGAAGACAACGAATTGTGGTTAAGGCACCTTCTCCAGCTAGTAATTCAAGCTTCTACAGCTTCTTATTCCCTGTTCAAATCATGGGGTAAGGATCCACTCAAATATATAGCCATTCCCATCTTTGTTGCTGGAATTACCAAGTATGGAGACAGGGTTTTGGTTCTCTGGCTAGCAAGCTCCAAGAAGTTTAGGGACATCCAAAGTGAAGAAGTGGATACTTTCCAGAGCAAATTTGACAATAAATTTCCATCTGTTGGCTTTTTTGACATGTCTGAGGAAGACTTGAATAAAGGTTTAGAATTTAACAGCATAATACCTGAGGCTTTGTATCTCCATGAAGCACATTTTTTGTTCCAAATGTTCAAGATATTTTATGCAGATCTCGCGCTTAGCCATTTTAGCCATATGGAAAGCTATCTTATCCTGAGAAGCAAGAAGAAAGCCACAGATGCCTTCAAAGTGATAGAAGTCGAGTTGGGGTTTATGTACGATGTGCTTTTTACAAAGATGACAAGTGTTTGTTCAACGCGTACTATTCTTCGCTCCATCAGTTTCCTGTCTTCTACTTCTGCATTGGTCGCCTTCTCGTTGATGGTCGCGAACAAGTGTGCCTATACAGAAACCGAGGTAATTATATCATACATCTTGCTGGGAGGAGGAGTGGTTCTTGAGATATATGGAGTCATCATGCTTCTCTTATCTGAATGGGCTATGTTTCGGCTTAGCTTGCTAAAAAAGCCTTGGGCCAATGCTCTCTATAAGGCTGTTCATAAAGCTATCTATTCTGACGACAACAAAAGGTGGGAAAGAGACATGGCACAACACGACTTAACAGATGCTCATATTACCAAGAACGGAGCTTTGTGGAAGATGGTCATAAATTCGTTGGTATGTAAACCAACACCCAAAGTTTGTTTTCTGAAGTTGATAGGCAAGGATAACATTCAAAGTTGGGAGGTTATCAGTGACGAATTAAAAGCATTAATTTGGGAATACCTCAAAGACAAACGTTCGAGATATAGTCATGAAATGCCTCAACCTGATCCTGGCATGAATGATTTGAAGGAGATATTGGCAGAAAGAGGTGATCATGTGCTGAAAAGCATGGGATGCTTGGAAGAATTTCGTTGGGCTGTGGTTGAAATAGACTTTCATGGGAGCCTCCTTTTATGGCACATTGCCACTGATATTTGCTATCATGATGATATTCGCAATAACAAAGTTGATGCAAATAATCAACTTTGCAAAATGAGCAGATCCTTATCTAATAACAAAGTTGATGCAAATAATAAACTTTGCAAAATGAGCAGATCCTTGTCTAATTACATGTTGTATCTTCTAAGTGAACGTCCAAATATGCTGCCTAAAGGGATTGGTGAGGCAAGGTACAAGCAAACCGGCATTCTACTCACCGAATTCTCGTGGTGTTGGAGATCGGAAATAAGAACACCTACTAATTGGGATTCCGAAGAGTTTATGAATGAAATAAAAAAACATGAAAGCAACGTGTCTGTCCTACATGATGCTTGCAAGCTCGCCAAGGAATTACAATCTCTGGAGACACCAGAAAAGAAGTGGACCAACGAAGAAAAGTGGAGGATGATAAGTAAAATATGGGTGGAGATGTTGACTTATGCAGCATCTAATTGTGGATGGAAAGAGCATGGTCAAGCACTTACACGTGGCGGGGAGCTCCTCACTCGTGTGTGCCTTCTCATGGCGCATTTGGGTTTAAGCGAGCAGTGTCTGCCACGTGCAAGCACCAGTTCCAGGGAAGCTGAACATCCATAGTTTTAAGTCTTGCTACTATAAATTTTCAGTTGGTTGCTCTTTTTCCATGTTTGAAATATTGTCTTTATTTCATTTCATCATTAGTACTACAGTTTGGTGTGGGGTTTTCTTGTGTGAAATTTTGTAATTTTTTTTTTAAATAAAAATCCGGCCCTGTTGCCTGCATCAGGCTTAGCACTCCCTTGAAGAAAAAAAAAAAACCCCAGAAATCTTAAGGAAGATATGCAAAATTGAAGTGTATTAGAAATTACTTGATAAAAGTTTTTGCAACAGTCTGATTTGATTTGGGGGAACAGAAGGCATAAAGCCACAGATAAGGGTTGGAGCTCAACCAATCAATACCAAGAAAACAGAAAAGCCCGTAATTCGAACACTTTAAAATAAATAAATCAAGCATATTTGCTTCCTTCTTCTTTTTTCCAAGCTGATCATTAAAGATTATTTAATGGTCATATTTTTTTAAGAGAAAAAAATTATTGTTAGAGGTTTTAAATTATATATATTGAACTAGAATGATTTTTTAAAAATTAAAATTTTCTTAATTGGATATTTCCACAAAATTTCAATAATGGAAAGGTGACATTAACTAATTGAATATGATCTTAATTTTACAAATAAATAAAACAATATATCATGTATAAAATCTTGAATAAAATAACAAAACAAAAAAAAACATAAAGGTACACGCAAAAAGAAGGATGATATATTTTATTTATTTATAATTTAAATAAAAAAAGCACAGAAAAGAAATTCAACAAATTAAAATATTAAAAATTAAAATTATAAATAATAACGTGGAAGAAGTAATAGGATATGGGCCTAGACTTGAGCCCAAATGCTTCCAGCCTCTGTCCGGGAGTATTTTGACAAGCCACGAGGCTTAACATAAAAACCTGCAAAAGTTGAACATAGAAAAGATCTACTAATCAATCTGTCTCTTTAAAAATTTTACACCACTTTAAATGGTTCGGAAATCAATCTTTACATGGTAGAAAACTCAAAATCCTAAATTAAATTAAAAAATAAATAAATTAAATATGAAATTAAACTTAAAATGTAAAATAAAACATTAAATAATAAAAATGGCTTCAACAATGAAAACAAATTCATACACTCACGGACTCGGTGAATATTGTTCGACTGCAGTTTACTTATTATACGTGTACAAAGGGTTTTATTCCAAATGAAACAGGAAGTGTTGCCATGAAAATCACGAGCTAAGTAGATGCCTGCAGAATAAAGGCTTACCTTGCGACCAAAGGGAAAGTAATTTATTCTGGAAGAAGAACATTTCCTCTCTTTTGTACCTTGTAAGTAAATATCATCGTTCTACAGGAATTCATTACAAGATTTTCGAGCAGCGATGGAAAAAGTAAAATATTTGTGGAACCAGCAATATTTGTAAAACAACTCATGTTAAAATAATTATAGGATTTAATTACTTTTCCTCCTCAAATTCATTTATCTAGCTAGCTCGTGTATCAATCACCAATTGCTGAAAGAAGAGAGAATAAGTCACTGGAGAAGGGAGATAGAAGAAAAGGATTCATTTTGGCCAACCACTCTTCAGCACAAAAAATGTCTTTTTTTTTTTGTTATTAGATTCATCTTTTATAGGGAGTTCAATGAATAATATTGTAGTATTTCCTTTTATATCAGGTTTATTAAGTTTTTTTATTTAATTTTTTTTTAGACTTATTAAAGGCTATTTTAAGGTTGAGAAGGAGGTTATTATGGTTTCCAATATATATTTTATGTTATTACAAGAGAAATTTAGGTGTTTGCAGTCAAAAAAATCATGTTGTTAATAAAAAAAAAGTGCATGTTTCATCAAGACAAGAAAAAATGCATAAATTAAAAATTAGGATTTTAACAAATAAATAATTTTTTTTTCTTTCAAAACTTCAATCCTTTAAACTCTTTTGAATATTTATTTTAATTTCTACATAAATATTAAATAAAAATTGGGTTTGAAGTTGCTTGAGCTTTTACCTTTGTTCCATTTTTTATTACACACATGTTACTTTTAACTAGAAAGACTCTTTGCAATTTATATTTATAAAATATTTGTATGTACATTTATTTTTTATATTTACTGTGAAGATCAACTTATAGCATTAGTCTTTAATTAATGTTCATAACTCTTTTTATAATTTATCAGTTTATATATATTTAAATTTATTATATTAAACACATGTATAATTAATCTTTAATTTGATCATCCCTCAATTAATAGATTTTATGATTTTAAAAAAGCACATAATCAATGTTAATGTTTTTTTTTAGTTAGAAATTAACTTTAAATTATTCTCACAGCGAGTGTTGACACAATACTAGTATTAACTCCATGATAAAAATTACTAGAGTCCTAAAAAAATGATTAATTTTATTAATTTTCTTATCCATGCCATAAACTTTTCGTAAAGCTTAATTTGCTTGTGGATAGTGTCGCACGTGTGCGGCGTAGCGGCGATCGTCCACCCTCAAGTGTAATGGATATATATCTGGTAAATGTAGGGAAACAAGGAATTCTTTGTCTCTTAGCGGTGAAAAATGGTGTGGGAGTCGCCACCTAGTATTTTGGTCACTAGGAACCCTAATTGGTCTTAGAGATTGGGTACGGAGACTGGTTGCGTAAAGAGAAGGTATTAGCACCCCAAATACACCCTACCTAAGGTAAGCTGCATTGTTTTATTGTCTGATAAAAAATCTAAGGTCTTGTCATGTTGGTTTGTCTATGGTTCAAGAAAAGCCCTCCTCCGTAAGGAGGTTCTTATCTTATAGGGTGAAACCTAACCGGTCTAATGTCTATAAAAGAAATACCTTTTTTAATATCGGGAATACATTTTATGTATAAATTCGTAATCCCAGAAATTAAAGCAAAACAAAATATTTTTTGATTTTTTGATTTTTTTTTTGAAATATTGACCAAGTTCTCGTGACTTTTAATAAACTGGTTATTAAAGCCAAAATGCATGTTAAAATAATATTATTATTTTTTTGAGTTTTCTTTATTGTATAAAAAATACAATATGATTTTTAGCTTTGAGAGACTTGGCCGTATGCATGAAAACAAAAGTTTTTTTTTTTTGAAAATTGGGTATTTTTTTAATACTGGATTTGTATTTTTAAGATATAAAAATACAAACCAATATTAGTCGAAATGACGTAGAAAAATCCGTGGGAAAATCACAACTTTCAAAAAATATATATAGATAATAAAAAAACACACAAAACAAAAAGGAGAAAAGAAATGGACTGGACTGGGCTGGGCCTGTATTGGCCCAGCCACAAGGCTGGACTCAGCCCAGCCGCACGGGCTGGGCTGATGTTCCAGCCCGGAGCAAAAAGGGGCTGGACTCAGCCC
>Ga0307518_10003404_pt1 | contig 11454 bp, 14 predicted proteins | sample 25_EM_MG_FD_203889 | JGI IMG/M metagenome (GOLD analysis project Ga0307518, IMG submission 203889) | Populus trichocarpa ectomycorrhiza microbial communities from riparian zone in the Pacific Northwest, United States - 25_EM | ecosystem: Host-associated > Plants > Roots > Unclassified | place... | reverse complement strand
TCTGGGAACAGGAGCCCCCGTATGACTATCCCGAACCCTTTATGACGGCACAAGAGGTACGATACACTAAGAATCTAGTAGATGTTCTGTTAGGTCGGCGCTGGAGGTTGGCGAAAGCGATCAAGGATGACCGGACACTGCGCTTTGCAAATGGAAAGGTTCAGGAGCTCATGGATGAGATAGTTGAAGGTCTTGCTGTGCGCATCCACAGGTGGTCTATGGTAGCATCATGCATCACAGAGGTGGAGGCTAACAGAAATATGGTGATGGCAGATTGCTGGTTGCATTGGCAGGCTCAAGAGATATTCACAGACATTGAGGAAGTAAAAGCGCTCAAGAATGGAGAGAATCCTTATTGTACCTAACTAGCAGCTGGGTACGGGAATATGGGCTATCAGAACTCGTAAATAATAGCGGAATGTAGACATGTCGCATTCATGCAAGCCACTGATGTCGAACCCTCTTAGAACGGCGGCCATCTGCGCCAGAACCCAAAGACCACAATCGTGATCATTGCTTTGAATTCACTCAGTCTTCATATATCAGTGCTAAGACAATTGACATGAGGTGTGGTAACTTACAAGAACTGGCTGAGCAATCCATGCATCCAGGTCTCTTGTAGGTGCCATAACCCTCTCCGAGGCGATACGTGACAAGCGGCTGATGAGTTTTTCAATGTCCTAAGTATACTTCAGCAATTTCACATCCAAAAAAAGGATCTATACTACCTGGATGTCCCTCTTCCAAGGTTTACATTCCATGAGGCTGTCAAAGAGGAACAATCACTTGTAAGAGAGGTCAATGGTGCATACCACCCAATGACCAATGCATGATGGTCGATGGATGGGGAGAATCCATATGTCCTTCTCCCAGTATTGAGTCCACAAGGTATTGTGCCATAAATCGTCGTTGGACGCATTGTAGCGAACACATGTTAAATCATGGGTGGAAAGGATGGCGCATCGCTGGGCATTAGCAGAAAGGAAAGTAGAGTAGAGTAGAGCTCTGCAACTGTTGATACACATATCATTCAGGCATGCATCTGCCATAGAAAGGATGCCAATATCATCCGGCTCAAACGTTTGCCGGGGAAATCCATCACAAGGAGGGCGAACACACTGGGTCCTAACAGCATGTGGATAGAATGTGTTGGTGGTGATGATATTAATGTCAGAGTCAACCCGAAGGGGCTAGGGAGGTATGGTTAGAAGCTTCTAAGCGAATGTCATGGACCCTCACCGATGGAATCTGCCAGTCCAAATAAATTCTCATGGACTCCTTCTCATCTTCGTCCTTGTTGACAGAACCTTCCATATCGTTACTTACATTGTCGAGAAAATGGTCTGTCAATGCTATCTGGCCCGGGTCTTCATGTTCGACATCCATTATTGTCTCTGGACCTTCGCCATCTGAGGCATGGTCATCAGAATGCAGTTCACAAATGACAGCGCTCAACCACTGTAGCGAATGTACATCGGAGGACTTGAAGAGGGTTGCTGTGAGCTCGGATGCAGAGTGGGCCTCACTGGCATAGGGGGCAGCGGAGATAAGGGGGTTTGGCCACCATTCTTGTAATGTAGATATCTTTTCGTGCTGCTGTTTCAAAATGAGGTAATATATGGCATCTAGAGGTTCATGTCACCAATGAAAGCAACAGCGCAATAGCACTTATGTTGTGGCTGCCACAATGCAAACTCAACTGCACAAAGCTCACGCCCATACCACCGGCACAAGTTGTCAGCTTCCATCCCGAGTCTGAGTTGCTCTTCATGGCAACGATCTAGCTTAAAAAGGGCTCGGATCCCCAATCTAACTTCGCAATCCTTGAGCCATAACGGAATTTCTCCCTGAGAACGTGTGATCCAAACATCTTCAAAAAGGGTCTGGTCATTGTGAAGCTCAGCGAGTTTGGTCGGGAGTGGTGTTGGTAATGGTATGGCATATGACAGATCATATAGTTCCTCGAGGCGCAGACAATAATTGTTGAATTTGCGGATGGCGGACATCATCGCTGGCTGCCGTTTTGCAATGGCCTTGCATGTCTGTTGGTGGAGTTTTGTACCTGGAGCACACCGTCAATAGGATCAGTTCATGTAACTCCAAAAGGATTTACCTAATGCCTTCTCTTTACCACCGACAGCGCGATCAAGCTTGTCCCACTCAAAAAAGCTCCCAATCGCCCATTTACAGATATTGATCTTCAGATCGTGTGCGAGGAGAAGAATCTGTACAAACCCAACATTTACTCCATCTAGCTCTGGAAACCTGTCATGGATATTTAGTGAGGCATAAAGAACATCAAGTTTTCTTATGAGCCTCTTGTGACCATGCTCAAGACTTGCAAGAGCATCACGAGTCTCTTGAGAAACTCGAGCCTTCTCAATAATGGACCAAGCTCCTTGTAACATTCTCTCAGAACTGTCGAGTTCAGCCTGGAGAGAAAGAACAGTATCAAGCTCCTTCTTTAAGCGGACAGGCATGTCTGTAGTAGAGTTAAAAACTTTGTTGTAGATTGATGACATAGTTATGTGCTTGGATGGATAGCTGGGCAGATTGTTGATCTGACCACTGCTTCCGAAGTTCTGGAACATATTCACACTGGTCAAGAGCCTCCTGTGCAATAGAACTTTGTTCCTGGATACCCTTTTTGAGCTGGGTGCCTGAGCCAGTCACCAAGGTCGGTAACCATGTCATTTGCCACAGCGGCAGCATGGCGGTCAATCATCCAAATCCAGCGCTGGTGCTGGAAAGTAGGTGTGAGAAATATGAGTAAGTGATAATAAGGAACCTACCGAAGATGCACGCTGAATACCGATCAACTTGATGAAGCATGACCACAGCCGCTCTGTGCCCTCACCGTCCGACAAACCCAAACCCTTGACAATCCGAGGGTTATAGACCAGTTGGCATGCCCATTCATGTCCATATGCGTGCATTGCAGTTGTAGCAAAGCGTATGTGAGACGTGATACTTGGGCTGAGAATGTCATACTACAAGCAGTGAATACAAGCCAGCAGAGTAAAGCTTGGTCATGCTTACCTTCATCAACGACCACACGAGCACACATCCAATGTCATATAGCATGACAACATTGCACTTGAGAGGGATAAGAGAATAAATGTTCAATCAGTGTAATACTATATTTTTGTTGTTTGCCCGCAGTGTCGATGTTCGCGAAGAAGAGCGGGATGTCATAGTGACAAATGAGTGCCATAATACTGGTTTCATCGAAGCTATCTATTGCTGCCTTCTGTTTCTTGCCATCGGCCGCTTCATAGGAGTCTTCGCATCGGTCAACTGCTTCATCGGGAACAGCCATGTTGCATTGTCGTGCAGGTTGCTTGCATGCCATATTTATCTGTTGCCCGACATCGTCGACCTGTAACTTAGGAAGAAAGTAAATGGGATCGTAGAAAGGCAGACAATCACCCGCAGAACGTCGGTGCCAATGGTGAAAGTTGCCATCCATGGCAACATGGACATCCCCACCATGATCCAATGATTGCCCAAATTCTCAACCACCAAAGCATGCAGGACACCGCTGCGTTAGGATTGATGCACAGGCATCTCACGAAAGGTGTTGGCCAAGCTTGATCAACAAAGATGAAGGCGAAAAGGGGGTCGACGGTTCTGTACATTTGGCATCTAGAATGGTGTTCTGACACTCTTGTAGTATATGGTCTACACTCTTCTCAATCTTGACCTGTAGGATGTCATACCACTGAACAGCATGGCCAAGGCTCCAACGAAATGGCTCGAGGATAGCTCCACCCTGTCATGTTACTATTAAATATATTTACAAGGCCGATTGAACATGCACCTCTTTGTTTGTCACATAGAATCCTCGTCGAGTATAGTGTGGTGGAGCACAGCAGTGAGAGCGTTGATTGTGTCACATGAGCGCTCAAAGAGTGCTCGGTAAAATGCTAGGAGTTCGACAGACACTGCAACGCGAGGCTGGAATGGAGCTGTAGGGAATAAACCATTTCGGACAAGTAATTGAGGGAGGGTGACACATTGGCAGTGCCAGGCAGTGATAGACGAAAATGCTAGAGTAATGTTAGCAACATATCACCGTTTATGGGGCATGACAGCGACTGACAATCAAAATACAGGCATGTGATGTTAGACACCCACTTATTGGTACAATCCTGCGAGCAGGCAGAGAGTGAGGAGACATGTTCGGTGGTCGGCTTCCCAAGTGTCTTGTTAATGTACTCTAAGTAGGGACGAACGATAGTTGGAATGACAGCCTTCCAGTTGTTGAAAAAGTGGTCAAGGCAAGCCCGTTGTGTAGGAGGAGGGTGGTAGGCACATTCGAGGTTGGCATCCTCTTCCACATTAGCACTATCCATCATCTCAGTGTCCATGATAGAGTTTTCAACACTGGTATCCTGAATTGCTTCACATGTGGAGGGCTGGCCTGGTACCCTGTGATTAAGGAGGTCATCAAGGCGGGTGAGAAGGCACTGGCGCTTGGCTTCTTGACCTGGAAAAGAAACTAAGGTTTTAGTCTTGCGAGGACTTTTGACCTTGCGAGGAGAAGTAAAATGGTGACCGAATCCCTTGGTTGTACAAGGGAGGGCTGCCCATGTTCCATCCTTTGGCTTAGGGACCATAACAATGAGACAGTAGTCGAGATAGATAAAGAGAAGAGAACACACCGCAGGTTATAAGACAATAAGGTACATAGCGGTTATAAAGAGCCACAAACAGTGACGGGGATGCTCTTCAGAGGGAAGGAGTAGAAGGAGAATGGCCAGAGGGCACATAGACTGTTGACAGAGGGTGGTGAGGATGCATTGAGGGTAGAGATAACGGTGGGAAGAAAGTAATAATGTGCTACACTATTCTTAGGAATGGTTCAGAAGTTACCGGTGTGGATGGTCAGTCTCTGAGACTAGTTCATTTCACCAAAAAAACCCCATCTAAGAGACCACTATTGCTACCGAGAACTAGTGCCTGAGGTGGTGAGTCTTTGTATCACGGCTTTCTCCCCATGGTGCCAATGCTCCAACTATGGCCATGACCCCAATAATGACATCTGCCACAACCATGACCACCCCACTATCAACAATGGGGAAAATGCCCACCTGCAGCCTGCTGAGGCACAACAACCATCATTTGCATCCTGCAGAGGCACCACAACGACAATTGATGCATACCTGCCACTCTGCAGCCCACAGAAGTATGGCGACAACAATGACTGATTATGGCCACCCCCACCCCACTATGGATGACCACAACGACCCCCACTTATGGCCCACAAAGGCACACCGACCATGACAACAACGGTGACACCCACTTGTGCAAATGACGACAAAGACAATGATCTACAGCCCAGGTATGCAATGGTGACAACAACGATGCCCACATACCACTGTCGCCATGAAACATCAACGATGGCAGTATCTACCTGCAGCCACCCTTCCATGTTGACAACCACACCTCAGGCAGCTCTTTTCGGGACCAATAGAGGTCTTCCAGACCCATTTCCATTGTAGGCAGTAATACGTCTCTTAGACCTGACATCTTGCGGATGTCCTAATCGGGACAGTTCTCTTGGGCAACTTCAGCCCTCCCTTTTGCCTTGTTTCAGCCTCATCTGCAGTCTTCCAGTGCCTCTGATTTCTTGGGTGACTTCAGCCCTCCTTTGGCACTTTATATCAGCCTTGTCTGCAGTCCATCCCATCCTCTAATTTGGCTTACATGATACACATGGGCAAACTGCAGGTAAAACATGCATATGTATGTATTGATCTTACTCTTCACCATGATGCTTATGCATCCTACTATACGTGTGCGCGGGTACGTACCCATTACAGATCTACCCATGGATCTGGTTCTTCGGCCACCTGTTTTGCTATTGGGCCCTCCACATCGACCACATTGCAATTGTGCGTCCAAGGTAAGTGATTTCAACTTCTCGTGCTTGACTGATGCTTCTAGGTTTGATCATGGTTCTTGCATGTCGACGGCTCAGCTTAGAAACTCTGTAGAAGCCTTAGGAGCTTTGGTAGGTGGCTCGGGTGACACTGGTAAGTCGGTTTGTCCTGGTCTTGCATAGTTGTGCATGTACTGACTCTCTACAGCCAGCCACATTGCTTTGACGAGTCAATGTTGTCGCTGCTGCTTGTGCTGTCCACACCACTTCATTTTCCATCCCTACCACCAGCTGTTTTGACCCTCAATGCTCGCCGCAACCTTCTCGTCTATCCCCAACGCCTCAACACATTGGCCAAAGATAAGCTTTCAACTTTGCATGTCCAAGGTATCAAGTGGCATGTTATGCATGTGCATCCATCGATCCATTCATCCCTGACATGTCTCCATCATCCAGGATGCCTTGGAAATTTGCTTTTGAGCCCTAGAGGTGAGTTTGGCTTTTTGGCCTCATAATGTCATTTGACGTGTTTTGACATCTTTGCTCATGATTTCAGCCGATCTCAGGTCATTATTGATGCTGTACATGTCCCTGTGTATGTTTGACACATTCGCAACATTCCCCAAGCCATCCACCACCCCTATGTACCATTTCTTTGCGCCAATAGGTGAGTTAGGCAGTTTCTGTTTGTTTTTGGGTTATACTGATGTCTCCCACTTGTTTTGCAGTCGTTTTCGCGTCAATTCGAACACTCTGTGCATGCTGGCACATGCCCGACGTATCCAAGAGGTTTCTGGCTCCCCTGCGCGATCTTGCACTTCCAGCAGGTGAGTATGACATTTTCCAGTCATTGGGGACTTTCTGATGATTTCTGATGCATTTCAGGTATTTTCGAGTCATTTGCAATGCTCTGCGCATGCCCGCATGTATCCGACATGTCTGTTTGGCTTCCGAGCCTCACTGGCTCATTGACGTGTAATTCTGTGCCTCTGGCAGGTAATTTGGCTGTTTCTGATGTCTTTGGCAATGCTGTGCACATGTTTGGCATGCCCACATGGCTTCTGGGCTCAACCTTGTTGCATCCCCCTGTTTCAACAGGTAAGTTTCATGTTTTCATGGTGTATTCATGTGTACTGATGGGTTCTGTCATGTCTGCAGTCATATCTGTGCCATTGCAAATGTCTGGCACATCCCTGTGCTCCCTTGAAGGGTTTCCAGAGGGTGTATAGCTTGTACTAAATACAGAAAATACAATCATGGTACTATGGTACATGCCTACTGACCTGGAATCCCTTGTGCAACTGACCAGAGGCCACCGTCAATCATGGTGGTAGTGTTGAATGGCTGTTGTCGATGGACACGCAACAAAACGTGCCAAATTGGGTAACCGGTCCAATCTCACAGCCAATCACAAACCGAATAACTGTTGTACTGAAACTTAAAACATATAAAAACCATAAAATAATACAACAAACACACCATCTGGTGACCAGCTGAGGGTAGTGCCAAGGCCCTCATGGCCATTAGGACTTGTAAGAATAATATTACAGTTACCTGACATGTCAGAGTCTTTACACACCAGAATTGAGCCAAAAGTCCTACATACAGTGCAGCATTGAAACTTCACATTCAGCTTGCAATCCAATTGTGCAAGTCTTCATGCTTTGTAGTTTCGATGGTCATAATAAATAGTACTCTATCTGAATCTAGCCTCTATTTCTGTTAAATCATTTGTACCACCATTTACAGACCATTAGGTAGTGTATGTGATGTACTATTTCATGTTTTCTATATGTTTTGAAAGTCTCTGCACTTTTTTCAGACATCTTCCCATGGCCTTCATATGTTGTTTCATGAGTCCCGCCCTTCCAAAGTATCATACACTTGTAATATAAATACCACAAGTCATGTCATGCCTATAGCTGCGTTGATTGCAACACACGCAGGTCTCATCCATAGTCTTTGTCGTCGTGCCAGTGCTCCCCCTGCATCTGTCACGACCGCGTGACACCTCATGACTCCGCAAGGCCCCTAGACTGTTGTAGACTCAAGTCCGATCGCAATTGGACACCTCCGACGCTATGTATCCACTTCCGCTCCGACAATTGACGCTCTGTCTCCTTTTAGTAAATAGTTCTGTGCTTATGCCTCCAGTTATTGTATGCTCCCGTTCTGCTTCTGTTCCTGTTTCCCTTGTTCCCATTTTAGATTAGATCTGATTACTCATAGCTGTGTCCCATTAACCTTTTGATCCATTACACTTATCACTGATCTCTGTTCTGTGTATGTTACTCATCTGTTTGTCATCTGCAGACTCTTAGCTACATCTCCGCTGTGTCTCTCCTCCTCTTCTCGGTTACTATACATATCCGATGTAAAGTATAAGTACTCCACACGCTGAGGGGATTGTCCCTCAGTTCGAATATCATCTTGAATACTCCCTGTGAACTCGCCTCTGTTCTCCTCTGTCTCCTCTGCCTTCTGGCAACTCCGACCTTCATTGGACCTCCGTCTCTTAGTCCTCCAAAATACAAGGATGCAGGTATCGCAAGGGCGCAGCACATACGCTAAAGCCAAAGTCCTCAACACCTCCGCATCTCCTCCACTTGTCGTCGACAACCCTTCAGACTTATCTCCACTCACGTCAGAGTTCGTCGGAGGAACTGGTTCTGACAGCATCCTGGACTCAGAGGTAGCATTCTCAATCTCCTGCACTCGACTGACATTTCTAGGTTCGACTTTGATGTGTCCACGTCGACACCTGGGTCTATAGACCGTATAGGAACATTTTGATGTGTATCTGGGTGGCTGCACGACGCTCATGTGTCCTAGCTGAGTCGTTTTGCCTTCTTGCGTTTGGCTGATGTTTATTTGCTCAATCTTGAACCTTCTGCCTTGCCATCGATGCCTAATGACTCTATACGGACACTCTTGGTGGTGGCTGGCTGGCCTTGACAACACTGGTGAGTCATCATCTCGTATTCTTCGGCTGTAGCACATATGCTGACTCTCTGCAGCCAGCAGCACTGCTTCGACTCAAGTTGAGTCAATGTCGCTGCCGCTAGTTGTGCCCACCGTCACCGTTGTCTCTGTTTCATTTGCCATTGCCATTGCCAGCTCTCTCGCTCTTGATGCTCAGCACAATCACCTCATCTCCACTCTCAACCTGTCCAAACGCAAATGTTCAACTTGTGGTGCCCAATGCTTCAATTGGCGTGTTTCTTGGTACATACAGGTTGACATTGTCAATGCTGACCCCTCTCTATTGACTAGCATGCTTGGCCCTCATGGTCTTGTGTGTACTCGGTGAGTTCTGCATCCTCTGTCCGATTCAATGTGTTCTAACATTCTTAGGTCCATTTTCAGCCATTTTCATGTCATTTTCAACGATGCGGGCATCCATGCATCTGCTCAATGCATCCGTTCAGTTTCTGAAGCCATTTGCATCATCTGAATGCTGCTTTGCAGCCTCCATAGGTGAGTCGGGTAGTTTAGCTTGCTCTTGGGGTATTCTGACATTTTCTGGCACATTTGCAGATCTATTCACAGCCATTCCAACCCTAGGGACATCTCCAATCCCACTTGATGTGTCTGCATGGCTCCCAATGCCATCCGTCACTTTGACTCCGTGTTTTGTGTCTCTGGTACCCAGGTATGTCCTTGCACCGTCTCCATGACTCATACCAGCCATTTCAGCTTTGTTCGACCCGTCCAGAGCGTCTGCCTGTCTGCCTGATCTATCCGCCTGTCCAGTCGACACATCCGTTTGGCTCCCAGGGCCATTCACATCATCTGCACACCATCTCATACCTCCAATGCGCATGCACGCTTTGAAATTTTGCCAAGTATGATGACATGCCCACCCCAGGCATCAACAACGGCAACAATGCACAACACACAACCACCCATCTCAGTGCAATGACAGGTAAGCAGTCCCTTGCCAGGTCGTACACAGTCCATGCTGACGATGCCAACCACTACCACCTAGCAACCATGATGACAGCAGCGACAGTCATGGCCAACACCATCACCCCCAGAAACCATGCAGCAGCAAGTAAGTAATTTTTTTTACACCTGTGATGTCCTGACAACAACGGCAACCCATCCATCTCCCCCAGCGTTGATGACGCTACGCACGAGTCAACGAAGAAGTCAAACCTGCCACCCTCTGTGACTCCTTTCACCCCACCTGTTGCATCAGTTCCTCCCCATCAAACAAACAGCACTTATCATGTTCTTATTTGTCACCACCAGAGGCGTCTCAACAACACCCACACCGAGGGCTACCATTTCACCACGACGACAAGTTATTCATAGCATTGCATGTAGCACTTGTAGTTATGTAGTAAAATATTGATTCACTATTGTTGACCCATTGCCCTCTCCTTGTGTGAGCCACAACAGTGAGCATGCATGGACAACAACAGCAACTTGGTGATGACACGAGAAAGTGGTGATGGTGCGGGTGATGGTGCCTGCACCTGTGCAGTATTGATGAACCCTACATTTACCTCTCACAAGGTATAAGGAAGGTCCACCAGTAGTGATGATGAGGATCTCCCTGGAGCAGCAGATTACTCTATCTGGAAACTTGATGCTCTCGAGATGTTGCCTTGAGGGCATACATCCACATTAGGCAGTAAGGGTGAGCTGGGGGAGAGGTCGGGTCATTCAAATATATTTTTGTTGTAGTGGGTAATGGGTCAGAAAGACTGTGGGAACCTCAAAAAAGTGGTGCCAAGGGTGGACAATCACCTCCACTCTGATATGTTGACCACCACCACCACAGCATGCACACAGTAAGTCCCCACCCACACTCACACTCACACCAACATGCATTCACCATGGCATGCACTCTCCATACACATGCACTCACCACCATATTCACCCTCACATCAACCACCACCAACACATCAACATCCACCATGGCCACCAGTGACAACACCAATCACCACAGCCACAATGCCCAAAACTGACAACACTGACAACCACCACCAATGCAATGACACGGACCACCATCACCACCAGCACGACGATGACAGCCATGACAGACCACCAGTGCCATGGCCCACGATACCAACCATCATCTCCACTAGCAACGTCAATGACAGCATAACATGCATGGTTGATGTGATGGCAACACAGACAATGTGATGTGAATAGCCAATGCCATGGTGAAGACAATGACAATGACAACACGACATCCACCTGCAGCATGCTGAGGCACTATGGTGGCAATGGCAATGATTATGCCAGCCCACAGCATGCAGAGGCACAACAATGACAATGCCTGCCCACCCACTGTCACGCACCAAACAGGTTTGGTACAGTGAACATGGAAGATAATGTCAATATCAAACGATCCTGATGTGAAGGATGAGCACGACGGAGCCTCATCATAGCCATCTATCACACAAGAAGACTATTCTGATGCAAGAGATGACTGCCGATGTCTAGCAGTCATCACTCGCACAAGAACTGCCAAGAAGCAGAAGAAACTGAAGGAATAATGTCCATTATGGTATGAGAAAGGAATGCACACTTCTGCAGTCCAACTCCCATACCAGAAC
>Ga0307518_10003403_pt1 | contig 11454 bp, 24 predicted proteins | sample 25_EM_MG_FD_203889 | JGI IMG/M metagenome (GOLD analysis project Ga0307518, IMG submission 203889) | Populus trichocarpa ectomycorrhiza microbial communities from riparian zone in the Pacific Northwest, United States - 25_EM | ecosystem: Host-associated > Plants > Roots > Unclassified | place... | reverse complement strand
TGAAGGAATGATAAGTCAGAGGCGCTAGGAGATTGAAAAGAGTTAGGCCCTTCTCAGTGTCTCACGGTAGCCAGAAGTAGAAATCCTGCTTTACTACCTTGTACATAGTATCACGGTGCGATCTGCACGTCCCCTAGTACCCAGCCTGCCAGTTGAAGCTGAAGATGGCTATCCGATACATGGTGATCTAGTGTTGATAGTAACCGGTGCTCCCTATCCATAGTACCCCACTTACGGTTCTCCCTCTGCAGATACATTTATGATGGGGCCACTCCACTGCTTCTTGCAGGAACCGCCTTGCACAGGGGCTTTTACAATCTCTTGGCCATGATCCCGACCCCCTCTCCATCTTGTTTACTTTGGTGTGTGACGCTGCCTCCGTGATCAGCCAAGGCAATGGCCAGTCCTAGGTACAAAGAGATTAGTCCCAAGAATAATGTAAATTCTGGCCAGGCCCTACTGTCGCTTACCCCTCCAAAGAAGGCTAGTCTACATAGGCCCACCAGAGTCTTTATCTGTCCATCCAGGCTGGAGCCTCCACAAATTTCTTGGGCGGCGGCATGCTCCATTCATATCCAAAAAGCTGTGAATATGATAGCAAGCCCGTGGCAACCCACATGCCCAAGTATCGCCAAGGGCCAATTATTCAATCATTGCAAACATTGAAGAAAGCTGTATCTGCTCGGATCTCCTTTGAAAACCTTTATTTTCCCCTCCTTTGACAGCCACCGTCACGCGAACAGAGAAGGGTTGCCATGGACTTGGGGGAGGAAGAAAAAGACGTGCTGCACGCTAGATTGCTCCAGAATGAAACTGATCTTCGCGAACGTCGGCGAAAAGTAGACACTACAGCTTTTATCAAGCTCAAGACCATCAGTCATGGTACCTGTCTTGTAGCGGAGGTTTGTCCTTCCTCTTATATACTTTGTCTGCCATGTACCATAATATATCCAGATGGGCTCTTAGCAATCCAATCGTGTCACAAACATGGGTAGAATCTTAGTGATGTGTGTGACTCACTCATTACTGTGACATTTGTGACTGCCTGACTCAGGGAGACGAGATCAAACCAACTTATCATATAAGTCCGGTAAAATACAGGCACAAAGTTTCTTATGCAGCAACAGTACAACTCAGAGCCCCAGCGTAAGGAAGTACAGGATACCTGAGGCTCATAGAATAAAAAAAGGCGATGATAATCATAATGGCCCCACACCCGAACTAGTATGATTGTAATGCTGCAGGAGGAAAAATCTAAAGAAAAACAGTATTGACAGGAAGGACATAGTGGAATGAGACTAAAGGGCTCACCATACGTCTTTCAACTCCACCAACAGCTAGATCATTGGTGGGAGAATGCATTCTCGGGCCACAAGTTGGTAGCTTGCCAAATTTCACATGCAGAAGAGTAGTGTATTGCTCGAGGAAGCGGGAGTAAGATTGCTGCCCAACCATGTCGATGATATCCCGTTCATATTCTAGAAAGCACTCCTGGACTTCTTTGGAGGCTTTCTCTTTCTTGCAATGAAGCTGGAGCAAACACTGAAACCAATTCGCAGCCAACTGATTATAGGTCATCGGCTGCAAGGCAGTCTGAACAGAAACAAAGATTATCAGAGATAAGTTCAAATAATTAGGCTTGGAATGACCCACCTGATTGGCACAGAATTGTTTGGAAAATTGTTCATATGAAGGGATCAACTCGCCAGGCATGTTTGATGGGACTTGTGTGCTTTTTTACCACTGTGGGTTGTCTTGAAAGAAGGAGTCGGACCTTCGGAGTCACCTCTATTTCAGCAATGGCCGCACAGTATTTTTAGTAAATGGAGGCTGATATCCAATCCTATTGTGCAGTGCACCGTGCACGTTCCATCTTCCTTCTAAATGTAGGTGCCACTGGGCATGAATATCCAATACTACTGCCTTGTGCACGGATTGTGACATGTCGGAAAAATACTGCAGAAGTTAAAATTTATTTAAATCCATTTCAAAGACTGATGGCGAAAAAGTCATTGACATATTATTTTAAAAGGTTTTCTGCCAATGATTTTTTCTCATGGCACATTTTCCTCAGGATTATATGATAATGTTCACTTTTTATGTACAGAAATGGATGTTTTATGCACAAATCTGTGGCAAAAGTGGTATTACAATGGTTGTGTCATTACAAACTGTGCCACCGAGTGACCTGCAATAGTGGGGTTTTTTTCAGATAATTATTGTCCTTCTATTCTAAATGTAGATTGACGCAACTTTGTAATAAAACATTGATCAGGGTTCTCAAACTGATGAGCAACAAGGTGGCTGTGTACCATGCATTGGTAGTTGCCCGATTTGACTGACTACCGACAACATAGTATCCACTATTCACCATCACAGCGAGGTATTACTCTAAGGCCGCTCTTGTGTCCAAGGTAAGTCATTCTCGCAATTGATGAGTGACAAGGTGGCTATGTACCATGTATTGGTAGATGCCTGATCGATTTGACTGACTACTGACAAAATATCCACCATCATGGCAGCCACGAGGTATTATAAGGTCACTCTTGTGTCCAAGGTGAGTCGTTCTCACAACTGATGAGCGACAAGGTGGCTGTGTACCACGCATTGGTAGTTGCCCGATTTGACTGACTACCAACAAAATATCCACCATCGCAGCGAGGTGTTATAAGGCCGGTCTTGTGTCCAAGGTAAGTCATGGACTCCAATTACTCTCATCCCTTCCAATGGGGCCTGGAGCAATCTGAAACCATCACCACTGGTTCTGACTATATCGTGCATTCTTCAGACCTCCCGGGATGGCACCCAAGTGCTCAGATGGTCGCGATGAATGGCATGACTCAAGCCCTTACATTCCTTGAAGATTACCTTAGTGATGACTCATCGTCGTCCATCCTGACAGCCCCCGACGTCGCCGTTCCACCACATACTCTATTGCCCTCTGTGTTCATCATTCCACCTGCCACTCAGTTTCTTTCCCCAGATTCCTCAGTACTCGATCAGGAAATGCCTGCCGTGCCCTCGTCTATTCCAACTCTCGAGTCCAAGGATGCGCAAGCGTTACAGCTCTTTCTAAATGAATGCATGAGTACATTGTTTTTTTCAATTGCTACAATGCCATTTCTTACATGGTGGTAGACCCCTTCCACGTGTACCTGCATGAAAGGCAGGCTATGAACTGGGCTGCCATGTACTTGGATATGTGGCTAACGGTCTGGAATTCACTCAGTGTTGGGAAACGCTGTGGGCCCAGGGAGACCTTCTGGAGCGACATAATCCAGAACACGTTCGAGTACTGGGTAAGATACGAGGACCAAAGGCCTCTCGAGCATGGTGCATGTTTTTTTTTTTTTTTTTTTTGCCATTTTACTAATTTTACTACTTCCAGTTGACACTGGTATCGGATTGCTCCACTCCAAGACGTCCATACAACATGCCACATTCCTCCACAAGCTGCAGGTGTCGCTCCCCAAATGCATGACATTCTTCCACACTCGTTGCCTCCAGCGGGCATTGCCACTTCTTTTCAATAGTGATCAACGTCTCGGCCTCCTTCCACCTAGCATGTTGTATGGACCAGACTACGAGTGAACATTGGTCCGCCAGCTAACTTTGGACTACAAGCAAAGATTGAAGGTGCTAGTCAAATTCAACGATACTTTTGGCTACATGTTTTTTCATACCTACACACCTGATGGGATGGTAACCGTCAGTTCACCCTACTCATAGTTTTGTATTGATCATTTGTCAGATAATCGGCTGGTTCAATAATGCCTGATTTATTGACATGCTGCATGTGGCGCTTTGCGGCGTTGAAAGCAATCAATTCTTTGGGATTCTGGAATGTTGGACAGATGCCGAGTCTTATCGCCAATGGTGTATCATCTGCGATCCCAGTTTTTATAGTATTGCTCTTGTCATAGCATGCGTAAGTCCATTATTTCTCATGGTCATATTTGTTTTGACCTGTTTTAGATGCTTGAGCAAATCAACTTATACTACATCAAAAACCTAACTGTGGCGCACACCATCAACTTTGCAGGCAATTCGTATTGGAAATGCATTGAATCAGATACAAAATGTCTATTGAACTGGTTCCTCGTCATCTGTGTCGAGGGCATTGACAGTTTTGGGAATCACAGCAATATGAGGCATGGACTAAAAAGGCTTCCTGGCCTTATACTACATAGGTCGACATAGTTGTCGGACAATTTGTGTGGCGTATGATCTCAAGTTTTGCCAAATGACATTGCATTTCATAGTGATGGCCACACTGATGATGATGATGACCAGCCAGCAACACGATGATGTTAATAACGGCCATGACCACCACTGCCATGCGTTCAGTGCCACGATGTTGACGGTGGACATCTGGCACTACAACAATGGCAATGGTTACAACAACAACAATGGCGGCTACAATAACAGTGATGACCACCAGCCAGCGGCTTGACAACGTTAAGTAACAACAGCCACAACCACCACTGCGTAGTGAACTGCAGGGGGTAAACCCGCGGCTATCCAAGTGCCAACCTGGACCTGACCCACACCTGACCTGTACCTACCAACCCAGGGGTACATAGTAGCCCCCTAAGGGTACTTCAAGGGGTCTTGAGGGTATACCCATGAGGGCTGGAAGGGTACTATCATTCATAAGTCAAATGATGTTATTAATTACATGGTGTATATACACTATATACTATCTACATGATCGTGGTGGTCACGACACCTATTGACGTGTGTGCGTGCTATGGTGGTGGTTAGCATGAGAGGGAGTGGAGAGGTGGTAGTCACAGCAGCACGAGCGTCAACATCGTCGTCATGCCTCTCATGCTGCAGGGTGGTTGTCATTGTCATGGTCGTCACCACCGTGCTTCTGCATGCTGAAAACAGTCATCGTCATCGTTATCGTGTCTCAGCTTGCTGGAGATGTTGATGTTGTCACAATCGCACCTCTCGTGCTGCAAGCAGGTGTCATGAGTCGTCGTTGTCATCGTTGTCGCCATAGTGCCTCTGTGTGCTGCAGGCAGACGTCATCGTCATCGGTGTTTACGATGCACCTAGCTATGTGCGTCGTTGTGCTTGTCTGAGTGGTGGTAGTCGTGGCACTCGCCAATGTGCATGCATGTGTACATGCTATGGTGGCCAGTGTGAAAGGTGGTGGTCGCAGGGCAAGCGCTGCAGGTGGGCATCATCGTCGTCACACCTCATCAACATCCATCCATGTGTGCTATGGTGGTAATTGTCAAGTCCGGGTCTACTCTGGTAGGGGGTCCAGTCAAGTCCGGACGAAAGCGGACAAGGGACAAGGGCAGGGGGCTGGACAAGGAGTTAGTCCGGCTGGAGTTGGTGACCGTTTGGATTCAACGACTAAGGACAACGAGCATTGATCCCTTGCGTAGGTTCCGGTCAAGAGGTTGGAGACGGAAACAGAGATGGAGACAGAGACAGACAGAAACTGGAGTAGTGACTATGGTTGATTTCAGACTGAGGAGTACAGGATAATCTACAGAGTACTTATACTAAGTGCAAACTAGGGACGAGTATATACGGTGACAAGTAAACAGCCTAACGGCAGACAAGGAACGACCGGAGTAAGGACTAGGTCAGGTCTGGTGAAAACAAAGTCAGGTCCGAGTAAAATAAACCAGGTCCGGTGAAAATGATACAAGGCGCAGGATATATCGAGAATGTGGAGAACTCACGAACAGACAGGGTAGACGGTGAGGTGTGGTAAAGAGTGAATGGAGTATAGACCAAGGGTCGTACTTAACGGAGGCATATCTGCGTGACCGTGACCGGAGTAACTGTGAGCTACCGGAGTTGAGCTGCAGAGCTGCAATGCGACCGGAGTAACCGGATAAGACCCAGAGTTGGGCATGGTCATAACCAGTAATCAGCATGAGACAGAGGTGGTAGAGATGTGGTAGCACAGGGGAAGGGTTAAAGGCAGATGTCATTGCTCTCACCATTGTCTCTGGTAGTTGTCATCGTTTGCGCAGGTGGGTGTTGCCATTGTTGTTGTTGTGGTCGGTGTTCCTCTGTGGGTGGCAGCAGTGGGCATTGTTGTTGTTGAGTGGGGTGGGGGCGGCTGTAAGTGGGTGTGTTGTCATTGTCATGCCAATCTGAGAGAGGCCCCCAGTGATGCTACACTTTTGAATACTTCGGTGACCTCTCTGATTGGGTGAGACAAGTTGGCTAAGTAATTCAGCTAAGCCTCACCATGGCTGGCCACAATGATGCTTAGCTTTGCAGATGTGCAGATGGTCGTGGGTGCCATCCGAGTTGTTGATCACGGTGGGGTGGTCATCGTTGTGGCAGATACCGTTGGCATTATGGTGTTGTAGGTCTGTGTAATGGTGTGGGTAACCATGTCGCATCGCAAGTCGACGGAGTGTAGAGTTTAAAAGTCCGGTCCGGTCCTGTTTTTTCATCAAGATTTTGAGGCAACTGGACTGAACTGGTTTTTTTGTTGGCCAAATTTTGGGCAACCGGACCGAAACCACATAAGACCGGTCCATGTCAGTCCACCATAGTGGTTGCAACCAGTTGCAACCAGTCCTCAAGGCAACCGGTCCAAGACTGATAAAAAAACTGGTAGCAACCAGTTCAGACCAGTTTACACTACCATAAATATGCTTTTGAGCATTTCCACTCTTGGTGGGTTTGCATGTTTGTTGATATTTGAACAATAAATTACCAGTAGTATAGTTTTGAGCATTTCCGTTCTAGGTGGGTTTGTGGGTTTGTTGATGTTTGAACAATAAACCACTATTAATGTGGTTTTGAGCATTTCCGCTCTAGATGGGTTTGTGTGTTTGTTGATGTTTGAATAATAAACTACTGGTAGTATAGTTTTGAGCATTTCCGCTCTAGGTGGGTTTGCTCATTTGTGATACTATTTAAATAATCAAATACTAGTCATACAGTTTGAGCATTTCCGCTCTTGGTGGGTTTGCTTGTTTGTTAATGCTTGAATAATAAACCACTAGTAGTATAGATTTGAGCATTTCCGCTCTTGGTGGGTTTGCTCATTTGTGATTTTTGAATAATACACTACTAGTAATTTTGTATTTTGTATTCCACTAGCCCAAGTGAACAGGTGTGACCGATATGCAACCGGTCCAGGAAGCGACCGGTTGTGACTGGTTTGTGACCGGTCTTTGCTTTCTGCTTGAGTGGAGGCAACCACAACTGAACTGATCATGGACCACCCAGGACCGCAACTGCAGTCCGGTCCAAATTGGTTGCAGTCCGGTTCAGTTGCCGGTCTTTTTGTGATTCTAGGACCGGACTTTTAAACACTAACGGAGTGCGGCTAGCTAAAGAGAGTCAGTGCATAAGTCAAGATCAACAATTGCGAGACAGTGACGTACCTGTACCACCTAAGCTACCCATCCCCTTGGGAGATCGTTGGGCATTGTGGGCGATGTTGAAGACTGAAATTCAAACCCGCAAACATTAGCTGAACCTGAGAGGGGGAGATGACTTACTCAGGCACACGTGAGTTGCGCAGACACACAGATGGCCGATGCCAAGCCATGGAGAGGGCAGGTGGTGGTGTCGTCATCGTGGGTCAGAATGGTGATAGTGGTGGTATGATTGGACGGATGTGTAGGGTGTCGTTGGCATCATTGGCGTCATTGTCATTGTTGTTGTTGGCGCGATTGAAACTGTGAGAGTCATCCACCAAATTGGGCAGCTGAAGTAATACACCACAACATTACAAAGCACAAGTGCTTACACAGGGCTGGCATTCCAACCCGTATGGTACTTGTATGGTACCCTTACCCCCTGCATTTCTCTACCACCACGTGCATCCAGCGATGTCAATGCACATGACCTCTTCCAGTGCTGCCACAGCAACGGACAATGACAACAGCCCATACTGCTAGCTTGCCGTGCAACCACCACCCCTCCTCTCTCTCGCATCGGTGACCACCACAGCATGCACACATGCAGTGCTGCTGGCACAGCGACAGACGACAACAGACACCCATGCCACCAGCCTGCCCTTCGACCACACCTCTTGACCATGCCTCCCACCACAGCCCGCATGCACAGTGTTGGTTAGTACTGCCACCCTCTCTCCTGACGATGCCAACATAAGTGTGGCACACTCGACCTCTTGCCTCTCATGCCAACCACCACACCAGCGTGGTGACAACCACTGCCGCCTTTGACCACCACCACCACCACAAACGACAGCCACAACCATCCCCACCCTCCCGACCATCGCAAACGACAGCGATGACCACCACTGTGAACGCCAATGACAATTACCACCACCACCCCAGCACATGGAGGACGACGGTCACATGGTTCCCACTGCAGTTCAACATGTCTCGTCTTGCAGGTCTATTAGGTGAGTTCACCTACTATGGCACAAAAGTTTCAAGTTATTCGAAAGAACATGGAGCCTCATGGCATTACCCCACTTGCAAACGGTACCAACTCAGACACCGAGATCAACGAATCACTTAACCAACTCAATGAACTTATGCTGTAAGACCTTTAACTTTGGCTCATGCCGAACACTCCTAATAATATTAGTCTTTCAGGTCTATGGCTCAGAAGGAAACCAGCATAAAGAGGTGGTTGATTCCTTGAATGAACAATCGGTCCAGGTCCAACATACACACGATGAACTCGTGATATTGCTGGGCGACCAGGTATTATATATCTGTAGTAACGTGTATGGCCTCTGACATCTTTAAAAAGATATTGCCACCACCTTGACCACAGCCACCACAAATGATGAGGACAAGGAACTCAACCTCGATGACCACCATCACCATAATGCCACCTTTGTGATCCACCTCGACATGATCTACCTCGACAGCCACGATACATCATGCCACAGCATGATGTCGACAGTGGCTGCCCCGAACAACCAATGGATGCCACCACTACCACAACGTTGACCCCAGCCATCACTGTCACTACCTTATCGTCAGCCAACAAATAAATCCATTGATCCTGGTGGACGTGAACGTTGTCTTCATCACCTTTTTGGCCAATGCGTATTTGTCGCCGCACAAGTCATTTCCAGGCAAGAAAATGTATTTCATATGCAGCAATCAGGTTATGACAGACACTCAGAAGGCGATGTAGGGTATATCTCAGTACCGAGGAGCCTCTCTGTTTGTAATGGCCTGGTCTACTTTCAAACAGAGCTTGCATGCATGCACATAGGTAGCAGTGATTGGTACTAGGCTGGACTCGGCACTGGCAGTAGTATCAGCCAGCATGTACCACCAAAACGGTGTTAGGAAGACCCTGGAGGCTTCTACGAATGTAACATCCCAGTTAAGTGTGGCTGTGAGATCTGTGCCACCAGTCTGAGATTCTTCAGTGCGATGTGGCATCTATGGATGTTTTCCTACCTGGTTTCAGAGTTGTAAGTCATTCTTTGTGCTCATCGATCTGAACAGGGAACCCACCATGATGGCCTCTTGATTGGTTGACAATTCATTCACAATCCTCAGGTATAAATTTACCGCCACAATGTTGGGTTGCTGACCTTCCTTTGAGTGGCTGTGTGCTGCGGTTATTTTAGTGGCAACCTCAGAACTTTGGAGGGTGGCTATGTCCACGTTTTCCTGGGGCAGTGATTCGGACCAGCCTTGTGGCACTCCATTGTCCATCATACAGCAAGCTTGGATCTGGTTGCTAAAATCTGGTTGCTAAAATTTCACCCGTGTCGCACTCGTCCAAGTTCGGGGCCCCGGTCAGGCAGCGATGTTGACGAACATATACTTACCTCCCTGGTTTCTGTGACTCAGTTGCTGTCGCCCATCACCCGTCACCCTCACCCTCACCCTCACTGATCTACACAAGCCAAGGCTACTCTTTTGAGCGAGCCAGGCTCTTATTGGTCGATAGTGAAAGCGAGCACAAAAACGGGTCTTACAGCATAACTTACACAAGTCACGTATACCTCGGCGGTGATGGCCTCGGGTAGTTTTGCAGATTGGTACGCTGCCTTTGTGGGCAGGGTGACAGGTACAACTTTAGCGACACCCTCGTAGAGGGACTTTGGAAGGTGGCTATGCTCTGCATTATGTCGGCGACAAGGCTGGTGAGTTATAAAGACAACCTTCAGTGACACAGCTGAAATAGCCCCACTTTCTTCCATGTCTCATCCTTCTCTGGCATCATCTAGTAACTCCGATGAAACTCCGGAAAGGTTGTTGTCTCGAAAGCGTCATGGTAATGCTCTCAAGACTGGACTGCACAAAAAACCGTAAGTTATAAGTATGCTAACGCCTATAGAATCTGATCACAATGCAGTGCTGCACAGGATCCTCTTGTGCATCATGGGCGCCACTTCGGAAGAACAGTACATGCTTTTTGCAATGTGCAAACATTGCTAATGAATGGCATTGTCCTATTGTCTGAAGGGGCTGACAACACCCTGGAGTTTTTTCTGGCCACATGAGTTATGAATGACATACTTGAACATCACTCAACTCTAATGCATGAACTTCAGGGAGCAGAAAGAATTCAAGGTGTTCCATGAGCTTCTTCGCTCGGTTCCAGGACTGGAAGCCCGCCTGGTGGAGTCATCAGAGGAAGAAATATTGCTGATCTCATATGCTCTCCCATACAATTTTGTCTATGTTTGGCTGAATCCATGTCATACAGATCCAGAAAGGTGCAAGTGGGGCGAGGGCGGACGATATGAAGGGCATGAAGGGTGCCATTGTCGATTGGATAACCCCGAAGGGCCAAAGTTTAAACCCACATATTCCTTGCAATGTAAAAGCTGGAAGGGGGATCAACCATGAGTGAACAGGGGCTCTACTCTGCCCAGCAGGACTTGATTGGAACAACACGGAGTATGTGCCTCCATTTTCTTCTTTGTGCTCTAGATAATTTAATGAGTCGAAGAACAAAGTACAAACTTAACAATGGGGAAATGCAGGTCAAAGGTGACCAATGGCCTGTTTTCCTGTATGCAGACTATACATACGACTCCAAAGACCCATGGAATGGATTACTGCACAGTGGTCTTCTCGTCTCAGTTAGTTTTATTGCTATATCCTATGATCCCTACTAACATATGACTCTTTATAGGCTTTTAAACACATTTTCACATCTCCAAGCTCTGTTGATCAAGAACCTAAAGCCACTTGCTCAGGTAATGCGTGGATCCACGGTATGCATGCTGTCACTAAGGCCTCGATCGCCTATGTTGCCACCCAGGTGTGTTGGTACTTGTGTGTGCGCGAGTGGGGTCTAGACAAACCAATTTGTTAGGCACGCTTTGCCCTGTCATCAGTGCAAGTTTTTTCGTGAACCGACCTTGTCACAGACTCCGAATGCTTTTATGATAGTATTCTGGAGCTGTTGGAGGATTCAGATGAAATGGAGGAGGTCGATCAGTTATTGACATGGTGGAACCGGTATGTATTGTATGGCACAATGTTTAGGTTACACTCACATCTTGGA
>Ga0307518_10003402_pt1 | contig 11456 bp, 14 predicted proteins | sample 25_EM_MG_FD_203889 | JGI IMG/M metagenome (GOLD analysis project Ga0307518, IMG submission 203889) | Populus trichocarpa ectomycorrhiza microbial communities from riparian zone in the Pacific Northwest, United States - 25_EM | ecosystem: Host-associated > Plants > Roots > Unclassified | place... | reverse complement strand
CCTGAAGGGACCCTTCTCGTGTTCTAGGCGGTGACGACCTGGCCGTTGGTGACCTTGACCGCGATCGAGGGCAGCGGCTGGTCCGCCGGTCCCTTTTTGACCGCGCCGGTCGCGGCGTCGAAGATCGAGTTGTGGCAGGGACATTTCAGCTCCGCGCCTTCGGGGACGACCGCGCATCCCTGATGGGTGCAGATCGCGCTGAACGCGGCGGCCGTGCCTTCGGCGGTCCTGGTGACGATGACGTCCTTGCCGTCGGCGGTCTTGGCGGCCTTCGCCTGGCCGACCTGGATGTCGGAGAGCGCGGTCAAGGTCTCGCCCGGGGCAGCGGCCGGCGGTGCGGCGGTCGAACCGGACGGCGAGCCGTCGCTTCCGCAGGCCGTGAGGGCCACGGCCCCGGCGGCGGCACCGGCGACGGCGGCGCCGGTGGTCAGGACCTTGCGGCGGGAGTGGAGTTCGGCAGTCATGCCCATACACACGGTCCGCGCACCCATCCGGTTCAATTTCGGCGTCCATCGGGTGCCGGATTGAACCGCGAGGCCCTCTTTTCCGTGTTCAAAGGCATAGGGGAACCGAACACGCGGGAAAGAGATACGGACATGATCCGGTGGTTGTTGCGGGCGGTGGTGGCGGCGGGCCTCCTCGGCTCGGCGTGGGTGCATTACGTCGTATGGCAGGACTGGGCCTCGGAAACGGATGTCGTCGGCTCGCTCTTCCTGGTGAACGTCGTGGCGGGCGTGGTCATCGCGATCGCCGTCCTTCTCTGGCACCACTGGCTTCCCGCGCTCGCGGCGATCGGCTTCGGCCTGGCGACGCTGGGCGCGTACGTGCTCTCGCTGACCACAGTGTTCTTCGGCGTCTCGGAGCGCTTCACCACCCAGGCCGAGCTGTGGGGCCTGATCACCGAAGTGGCCTGCGTGGTCTTCGCCCTCCCGCTGCTCCTCAACCGCGAAAGCACGGATCGGTGAAGGAATTCGCGGAGGACCGGCTGATGCGGGCTCTGCACGACGAGCACGCGGCGGCACTCTGGTCCTACGCACTGCACCTCACCAGCGGCGACCGGGTCCGCGCGGAGGACGTCGTCCAGGAGACCCTGCTGCGGGCCTGGCGCAACGCCAAGGTGCTCGACCAGACCGAGGGATCGGCGCGGGGCTGGCTGTTCACCGTGGCGAGACGGATCGCCATCGACGACTGGCGTGCCGCCGAGGCGCATCCGGAGGTGGTGACCGGTCAACCGCCCGAAACGGCGGTCACGGACGGCACGGAACGGGCGGTCCAGGGCTGGCTGGTCGCCGAAGCGCTCGGTGAGCTCTCGCCGAGACACCGGGACGTCCTGGTCCTGTGCTATTTCCAGGGTTACTCCGTCGCCGACGCTGCGAAGCGGCTGGGTGTGGCCGAAGGGACGATCAAGTCGCGGACGCACTACGCGTTGCGGGCGCTGCGGCTGATATTGGAGGAAAGAGGGGTGACTCAATGACCGACCCCTTCGCCACCTACGACGCGGCCTACGTGCTCGGTGCGTTGTCCCCGGAAGACCGGTCCGCCTACGAGAAACACCTTCGCGTCTGTGACCGGTGCGCGGCGTCCGTGCGCGACCTGGCCGGGATCCCCGGACTGCTCGCCCAGGCGGGCGCTCCCGCCCTGCTGGAGGACGAACCGGCGCCCTCGCCGGATCTGCTGCCGGCCGTGCTCAAACGGGTCCGCCGGGGAAGGCGGATCCAACGGGCGATCACCACCACCGCGGCCGGGATGGCCGTCGCGGCCGGCGTCGCGCTCGTCGTCGTCCTGAGCGGGCCGATGGCGGCGGCTGGCGACCCGATGACCCCGCTCGGCGACTACCCGGTGACCGCCGAAGTCGCCATGTCCGCCACGGACACCGGCACGAAGGTCGACATGACGTGCAGCTACGGCGGCAACCGCACCGGGGACTACATCCTGGTCGCCGTCGGCGCCGACGGCGGCACCAGCGAACTCGCGTCCTGGCGCGCGATGCCCAAGGACACCGCGCACATCGTCGTCGGCACCGCGATGCGGGCCGGGGACATCAAGGCGCTGGAGATCCGCACGCCCTCGGGTCTCCCGCTGCTGCGGATGAACCCCTGATCCCGGTGTCATGACAGGCCTTCGGAGCCGGGGGCGGGGTGGATTGGGTCCTGCCGCTTGTGATGTCGCGAAAGCCACTTTCGGGACATCAGACGTCGCGAAAGTGGCTTTCGCGACTCGCCTGGGCCGGTTGCGAAAGCCACTTTCGCAACCTTCAACGTTGCGAAAGTGGCTTTCGCAACGTGTCCCTTTGCCTTGCCCCTCAAAAAGACCCGATCCTTAAGGTGCCGCCTCCTGCAGGGGGTGAAGGGAGCTTTCCCCGCGTCTCATGCGACTAAAGTTCCCTTCGCTGCATGAGACGCGCGGTGAAAGTTCCCTTCGCTGCATGAGACGCGGCGAAAGGCCCCTTCAGCCCAAGCGTCGCGCGCGCCCGGCCCCCACCGCCGCTCTCGTGCATGAACGGTCCGTTCACGCCTTCCGCACCCCGCCCCCACCTGCCGAAAGTGCGTGAAAGTCCCTGTCACGAAAAGAAAAACTTGCCGCCGGTGAACCACCGGACGCACTCTTGATCTCGTGTTCACGCCGATCGCCTTCGCGGTGGCGGGCGCCGGATCGGCGCTCGCCACGCGCTCCTGCCTGCGCCGGGCCGGAGCGCCGATCACGGCCTGGGCCGCCGCCCTCACCGCGGCGGCGCTCGTCGCGGTCTGCCTCAGGTACCAGTCGGGAGCCTGGCCCTCGTGGTGGCTCGCGGTCCCGGCCGTGCTGACCGTCTTCGCGGTCCCGCTCGCACTCGCCGACCTCAAGTACCGCCGCTTGCCCGACATCCTCACCCTGCCCGCGTACCCGGCGCTGGCCGTCGCGCTGGCGATCGCCGCGCACGGGGGAGGGGCCGCCCTCGCGTGGCGGGCGGTGCTGGGCGTGCTGGTGTTCGGCGGGGCGCACGCGCTCGTGCACGCGGTGTCGCCGCGTTCGCTCGGCGCCGGGGACGTGAAGCTCGCCGGCAGCCTCGGCGCGGTCCTCGCCGCGACGGGCTGGCCGTCGATCGTGCTCGGCGCCGTCGCCGCCGCGTTACTGAGCGTGGCGCTCGCGGTGGGCGGCCCCAGGCATCCCACGGTGCCCCACGGACCCGGTCTCCTGGTCGCGGCGTGGGCGCTCGCCGTCTTCGCCGGACCAGGCCCTGGATAGCGGGACAGAGAGGAGGTTGTGACAGGATCTGTCAGGTGTTGCGCTGGATAACCGCAGGGGAATCGCACGGACCCGCCCTCGCCGCCATCCTGGAAGGGATGCCCGCCGGGGTCGAGGTCACCACCGCCGAAGTGGGCGAGCAGCTCGCGCGCCGGAGGCTCGGCTTCGGCCGCAGCCCCCGGATGGGCTTCGAGACCGACCACATCGAGTTCACCGGCGGTGTCCGGCACGGGCTCACCCAGGGCGGCCCCGTCGCGGTCCACATCGACAACGCCGAGTGGCCCAAGTGGGAGAAGGTCATGTCGGCCGATCCCGTGCCCGCCGAGGAGCTGGAAGGCCTCGCGCGCAACGAGCCGCTGACGCGTCCCCGGCCCGGCCACGCCGACCTGCCCGGCATGCAGAAGTACGGCTTCCCCGAGGCCCGTCCGGTGCTGGAACGCGCGAGTGCCCGCGAGACGGCGTCGCGCACGGCGCTCGGCACGGTGGCCCGCGCGTACCTCAAGCAGCTGCTCGGGGTCGAGATCCTCAGCCACGTCGTGTCCATCGGCGGCGCCTCGGCGCCCGAGGGACCGCTGCCGGTGCCGTCGGACCTCCCGGCCATCGACGAGAGCCCGGTCCGCGCCTTCGGCCAGGAGGGGACCGACGCCATGGTCGCCGAGGTCGACGCCGTGCGGAAGGCGGGTGACACCGTCGGTGGCGTGATCGAGGTGATCGCCTACGGCCTGCCGCCGGGCCTCGGCTCGCACGTCCACTGGGACCGCAGGCTCGACGCCCGCCTCGCCGGCGCGCTCATGGGCGTCCAGGCGATGAAGGGCGTGGAGGTCGGCGACGGCTTCACCACGGCCAAGCGCTGGGGCAGCCAGGCCCACGACGAGATCGACCGCGGCACCGGCCCGGTCGGGGTGACCCGCCGGTCCAACCGCGCGGGCGGGCTCGAAGGCGGCATCACCAACGGCGAGCCGCTGCGGGTGCGCGTCGCGATGAAGCCGATCTCGACCGTCCCCAAAGCACTGTCCACTGTGGATGTCACCACCGGGGAACCCGCGGTGGCCATCCACCAGCGTTCCGACGTCTGCGCGGTACCCCGCGCCGGGGTCGTGCTGGAGTCGGTGGTCGCGCTGGTCCTCGCGGACGCCGCGCTGGAGAAGTTCGGCGGCGACTCGCTGATCGAGGGCAAGCGCAACGTCGAGGCCTACCTGAAGGCGCTCGAGGAGCGCTGGTGACCCCTCGCGCGGTGATCATCGGGCCGCCGGGCTCGGGCAAGAGCACGGTCGGCCCGGCGCTCGCCGCCCGGCTCGGTCTCGCCTTCCGCGACAGCGACGACGACATCGTCGCGAGCGCGGGCAAGCCCATCACCGACATCTTCGCCGAGGAGGGCGAGCCCGCCTTCCGCGCGCTGGAGGAGGAGATGGTCGCGAAGGCGCTGGCCGAACACGAAGGCGTCCTCTCCCTGGGCGGGGGAGCGCCGATCACGCCGGGCACCCGCGAACGGCTGGCCGGGCACACCGTGATCTTCCTGAACGTCGGGATGGCCGCGGGCGTCCAGCGCGCCGGGCTCTCGACCGCGCGCCCGCTGCTGGCCGGGGTGAACCCCCGCGCCACCTACAAGGCACTCCTCGACGCGCGCCTGCCGGTGTACCGCGCGGTGGCCACGTTCGAGATCGAGACCGACCGGCTGACCGCCGACGAGGTCGTCGAGGCCGCCGTCATCGGACTGACCGAGATCAGCAAGGAACGAGCATGAAGCGCACCATCGCCGGCGTCCTGCTCGCCGTCGTGGCCTTGACCCTGACCGCGTGCGGCGAGGAGAAGCAGCCCGCCGGCGCGGACGTGATCCAGACCGGAGCGGCCACCACCGGCGCACCCGCGTCGGCCGCACCCGAGGCCGACGTCGCCGCCGACGTCAAGGTCACCCGATGCGACAGCAACAGTTACACCCCGAAGATCACCATCGAGGTCACCAACAGCACCGGCGAGGACGCGCGATACGCCGTCACCATCGCGATCAAGGACGCCGAGGGCAAGGCCTCCGGTGAGGCGCTGTTCGCGAAGAACCGGATGACGCCCGGCCAGAAGGTGACCGAAGAGATCCCGGGGGACACCCCGGTCAAGGGCAAGATCACCTGCGAGGTCGCGAGGGCCAAGCGGCTTCCGCCGAAGTGAGGGGAACGATGACCGAGCCGGTCCGCATCACCGTCAACACCGCCAAGCCCTACGACGTCGTCATCGGCCGCGGTCTGCTGGGCGAGCTCACCGAGCAGCTCGCCGACGCGTCCAAGGTCGCGCTGATCCACCCGCCGACGCTGACGACCACCGCCGAGGCCATCCGCGACGAGCTGGCCGAGGCCGGGATCGACGCGCACCGGGTCGAGATCCCCGACGCCGAGGACGGCAAGGCGCTCACCGTCGCCAGCTTCTGCTGGGAGGTCCTCGGCCGGATCGGACTCGACCGCCAGGGCGTGGTCGTCGGGCTCGGCGGCGGCGCCGTGACCGACCTGGCCGGTTTCGTCGCCGCCACCTGGATGCGCGGTGTCCGGCTGGTCAACGTGCCCACCACGCTGCTGGGCATGGTCGACGCGTCCCTCGGCGGGAAGACCGGCATCAACACCGAGGCGGGCAAGAACCTGGTCGGCGTCTTCCACGAGCCGAGCGCGGTCCTCGTCGATCTCGCGACGCTGGAAACGTTGCCCCCCAACGAACTCGTCGCCGGAATGGCCGAGGTGGTCAAGGCAGGCTTCATCGCCGACCCGCGGATCGTCGAACTCGTCGAGCAGGATCCCGCCGCGGCGCTGGACACCACCGGCGAGGTCCTCGGGGAGCTGGTCCGCCGCTCGATCCAGGTGAAGGCCGACGTCGTCGCCGCGGATCTGCGCGAGTCGGATCTGCGCGAGATCCTCAACTACGGGCACACGCTCGCCCACGCCATCGAACGCCGTGAGCGGTACCGGTGGCGGCACGGCGCGGCGGTCAGTGTCGGCCTCGTGTTCGCCGCCGAGCTCGCGCGGCTGGCGGGCCGTCTCGACGACGCCACCGCCGAGCGGCACTCGAAGGTGCTCAAACTGCTGGGCCTGCCGACCACCTACGACCCCGACGCGCTCCCGCAGCTGCTGGAGACGATGAAGGGCGACAAGAAGACCCGTTCGGGCGTGCTGCGCTTCGTCGTCCTCGACGGGCTCGCGAAGCCCGGCAGGCTGGAAGGCCCGGACCCGTCGCTGCTCGCCGCGGCGTACTCGGTGGTGGCTGGCGACGCCCCCAAGCCCGGCGGGAGCGTGCTGCTGTGAAGGTGCTCGTCCTCAACGGCCCCAACCTCGGCAGGCTCGGCCTGCGCGAACCCGGGATCTACGGTTCGGCCACGCACGCGGATCTGGCCTCCACCTGCGTCGAAACCGGCAAGGAGCTGGGGATCGACGTCGAGGTCCGGCAGACCGACCACGAGGGCGAGATGGTCGGCTGGCTGCACGAAGCCGCCGACGCGGGCTGGCCGGTGGTGCTCAACGCCGCCGCGTGGACGCACTACTCGATCGCCGTCCGCGACGCCGCCGCCCAGCTCAAGGCGCCGCTGATCGAACTGCACATCTCCAACGTGCACAAACGCGAGCAGTTCCGGCACCACAGCGTGCTGTCGGATATCGCCACCGCGGTGATCGCCGGGCTCGGGGTCGACGGCTACCCGCTGGCCCTGCGCTGGATGGCCGCGAACGCGGCATGAACAACCCGCCCTCGCTGGAGACCGCGAGGCTGCGGCTGCGCGCGCTGACCGAGGCCGACACCGAGGCGATCGTCGGGCTTTTCGCCGACCCGGAGATGAGCGCGCATTTCGCGGCGCCGCTCACCGAGCCGGACCGCGTCCGCGAAATGGTCGGTCGCAGGCTGTCCTACGACGGCCCGGCGGGCATGGGGCACTGGGCGATCGAACGCGACGGCGAGGTGATCGGGCTCGCGCATCTGCGGCCTTCGCAAGAGCTTCCCGGTGGCGTTCCGGAGCTCGGGTACTACCTGTCGCGGGCGCACGGCGGGCAGGGTCTGGCGACCGAGGCCGCGAAGGCACTGCTGGAGCACGGGCTCGTCGGGCTGGGCCTGTCCTCGGTGTGGGCGCTGGTCGGAGAGTCCAATGTGGCCAGTCAGAACCTGGTGCGGCGCCTGGGTTTCCTCGATGTCGGCGGCGGTGACCATTACGGCAGCGGACCGCATCGCGTCTTCGTCGCGCTGCCTTCGGAGCACGGCCGCGCGCACCACATCGAGCTGTGGGTGCCCGATCTCGGCCGCGCGGAGGAGAGCTGGGGCTGGCTGCTGGGCGAACTCGGCTGGCGGGAGTTCCAGCGCTGGTCCGCCGGGGTCAGCTGGAAGCACGGCGCGACCTACCTGGTCGTCGAACGTTCTCCGGCGCTCAGCGGGGAAAAGCACGACCGCACCGCGCCGGGCCTGAACCACCTCGCCCTGCACGTCGAGTCACGCGATCGGGTGGACGAACTGGCTTCGAAGGCCGTCGAACACGGCTGGTCGCCGATGTTCGCGGACCGCTATCCGAATGCGGGCGGTGACCATCACTACGCCGCCTACCTCGAAAACGCCGACGGCTTCGAAGTGGAATTGGTCGCCCTCCCGGGTACTGACGTCACCCGGCCGGGTTAAGCCTCGCTACACTCGGCCATCATGCGCCTTTTTCGTGGGGGTCGGCGACCCGCCCGTGCCGTGGTGGCCGTCGTCGCGGCGGGCGCGGTCCTCGTGGCGTGCAGCGACGGGAACGTGCAGTCCCAGGCCGACGGCAAGGGCGGCGGGATCGGCGGCGCCCAGCAGGCGCCCAAGGAAAAGCCGCGGCCCATGGACGTCGAGCTCACGACGAGTGATCCCCGGGCCAGCGGCGGTGTGATCGCCGCGGGCGATCAGGACGCGGTCTACAACTACAGCCCGACCGTGATGCGGGACGGCGGCAAGCTCAAGATGTGGTGGTGCAGCCAGTACGGCAGCGCCCAGCCGCCCGGTGACGACGTCCTCTACGCGCAGTCGCCCTCGCTCGACGGCCCCTTCACCGGCCCGTCCGGCGGCGGCCCGGCGGCGGTGTTCTCCGGCGCGCCCGGCGGTTTCGACGGGATGCACACCTGCGACCCGTCGGTGATCAAGGTCGGCTCGACCTACTACATGTATTACACCGGCGCGGCGGGCGATCACGCCCTCGGCAACTCGATCGGCCTCGCGACCAGCCCCGACGGGCTCAACTGGACCCGTGCCGCGGGCGGGCGGCCGATCATCGGACCGGCGCACGACGTCCACCGTGCCAACGTCTACGGCGCGGGCCAGCCCTCGGCGGTGTACCTCGACGGCTGGTTCTACGTGCTCTTCACCGACACCACGGCCAAGGCCGCCGGGTGGAACGGTGCCGGGCAGTTCCTGCTCCGCGCCAAGGACGCGGCGTTCACTCAGGGCGTGGAGACGCTGGGGGAGCAGGGCTTCGTCGCCAAGCCCACCACGATCTCGCCGCGCACCCGCTCGCTGGTCGACGGGTTCAGCACCGACCTGATGTGGGTCGGTGCGCTCGACGCCTTCGTGATCGCGCACGAGACCGACGCCGGCACCACGCTCACCTTCTGGACCAGGGACTTCACCGCGCAGCCGTACCGGCCGTCGCTCATCCCCGGCGCGTGGAAGGAAGGCCCCGGCCTGGTCCGGCGGCCCGACGGGCACGCGCCGCTCACGTCGGGCGACGTCTGCGACCGGGTCCCGTTCGACGTCGTCCGCGCCACGGTCGTCGGCGGCGCGGGGGCGCCGACCGACCTCAAGCATTTCGGCCTGGACGTCCGCGGTTCGCGGGCCTGCGACGGCGACGCCCGGATCCGGACCTCGTTCGAAGGCGTCGCGATGCCGTCGCCGCAGCGGACCATCGACCTGGTGGCCGACGGCAAGCTGGTGCGGGTCGACCGGCGCTCGGTGGCGGCGGCGCTCGCGGGCGAGGTGCTGGACCAGCGGCTCAAGGTCGTCGACAAGTTCCCGCAGGCCGCGCGGCTGAGTGCCGGGGCGAAGACGGTGCACGCGCCCGGTCGCGGGTTCGGTGTGGTGCTCGACGGCAAGCTGTACGCGGTGCCGGACGCGGGGACCGCGGCGCTGAACGACTCGGCCGTCGAAGAGATCGGCGATCAGGCCTGGGACGGCTTCCCGGCCGGTTTCTCGCTCGCCGGCTGATCCTCGTCGTCGCCGGTCTTGGTGATGTGGCCACCGACGAACAGGCCGATCCCGGCCGGGATGAGCACCAGCAGGGCCGAGAAGGCGGCACCGCCGGTGAGCGCGCCGCCGAGTTCCGAAGCGCCGGTCTGGTCGACGAACACCGCGCGGCCGATCACGTACAGCACGCCCGAGACCGGGCCGGCGATGAGCGCCGCGATGAACCAGTTCTTGCCGCGTTCGGGTTTGCCCTGCCAGGCGTCCACGGCGCCCCAGCCCGCCGCCGCGCCGACCAGGACGGCGAGGGCGAGGGAGGTGACGAGGGTCTTGTCGGTGGGGTTGAAGACCTCGTACTTGGCCAGCACGGTGACGGCCGCGCCGTGCAGCAGCGCCATCACGAGTCCACGAGTCAGCCACGGTGCCATTGAAGAAGCTTAACTCGCCAGTAGCGACTGGTGTCCGGGTCGGTCAGGCGACCAGTCCGTGAAGGCCTCCTTACCTACCCTGAAGGTAGTGAAGGAGGCCTTCACGGAACCAGCGCACCCCGCAGTCGCCTCAGGTGCATCAGTAGCCGCGATGGATGCGTGTGAAGGCCCCCTTCCCTCGGCTCAGCCGCGTGAAGGGGGCCTTCACGCGACGATGCCGACCTTGTGTGTGGGCCGGGTGCTTGTCCAGTCCGTGAAGGCCTCCTTGAGGGACTCTGGGTCCCTCAAGGAGGCCTTCACGGACTTGCCCTCATCAAAGTCCCTGAAGGAGGCCTTCACGGACTTGGGCGGTGACGAAAAGCGTGCCGCAGGCGGCACACCCCCTAAACTCCATGACGTGCGTGAATACTTCTCTCGCCGCCGCGCGGCGCTGCGTTCCCTGCTGGCCGACTCCGGGGTGGACGCGCTGCTGGTCACGGACCTGCTCAACATCAGGTACCTGACCGGCTTCACCGGGTCCAACGCCGCTCTCCTCGTCCACGGGAGCGGCGACGACAAGACGATCTTCTGCACCGACGGCCGCTACCAGGTCCAGTCGGCGACGGAGGTGCCCGACCTCGAACGGGTGCTGGACCGCGCGAGCGCGGCGAAGCTGGCCGATCTGGCGGCCGAGAAGAAGCTCGGCAAGACCGGCTTCGAGAGCCAGCACGTGAGTGTCGAGCAGCACGAGGACCTCAAGGTCCGCTTCGACCGCGTCGAGCTGGTCCGGACGCCGGGGCTCGTCGAGCAGTTGCGGCTGGTCAAGGACGAGCAGGAGATCGAGGCGCTGCGCCAGGCGTGCGCGGCGGCCGACCGGGCGCTGGAGGACCTGGTGTCCGCCGGCGGGCTCCGCCCGGGCCGCACCGAGCTCGACGTCGCCCGTGACCTCGAGAATCGCATGCTCGGCCACGGGTCGACGGGGCCGTCGTTCGACACCATCGTCGCGGCGGGCGCCAACTCCGCGATCCCGCACCACCGGCCGACCTCGGCCCCGCTCGCGACCGGCGGGTTCGTCAAGATCGACTTCGGTGCGACGGTCGACGGCTACCACTCCGACATGACCCGCACGTTCGTCATCGGCAAGCCGGCGGCGTGGCAGGAGGAGATCTACGAGCTGGTCCAGCGCGCGCAGGCGGCGGGCTGCGACGCCGTACTGCCCGGCGCCGAAGTGTCCGAAGTGGACAAAGCGGCCCGTGGGGTGATCGTCGACGCGGGGCGCGGCGAGGAGTTCGGCCACGGCCTCGGCCACGGCGTCGGACTGCAGGTGCACGAGGCGCCCAGCCTCGCCACCACCGGCGTCGGTACACTGTCCGCCGGTATGGCCGTCACCGTCGAGCCTGGTGTGTATCTGCCCGGACGCGGAGGCGTGCGCATCGAGGACACGCTGGTCGTGCGGGAAGGTACGCCCGAACTCCTCACGCTGAGCACCAAGGAACTCGTGGTCGTCTGACGACGGCCCGGAAGATCGACACAGGAGACTGCACACTCGTGGCCACCACCAACGACCTGAAGAACGGGCTCGTCCTCAACCTCGAGGGCCAGCTGTGGACCGTCACCGCGTTCCAGCACGTCAAGCCGGGCAAGGGCGGTGCCTTCGTGCGCACGACGCTC
>Ga0307518_10003401_pt1 | contig 11463 bp, 9 predicted proteins | sample 25_EM_MG_FD_203889 | JGI IMG/M metagenome (GOLD analysis project Ga0307518, IMG submission 203889) | Populus trichocarpa ectomycorrhiza microbial communities from riparian zone in the Pacific Northwest, United States - 25_EM | ecosystem: Host-associated > Plants > Roots > Unclassified | place... | reverse complement strand
CAAGTTCCCGCTCAACGAGCCGGCGATCGCGAAGAAGAAGTCGCAGATCGACGAGTACCTCGAGTTCTACGGCGGCGCGGGCTGCCAGCACATCGCGCTGGCCACCAACGACATCGTCACGACGGTGAAGGCGATGCGCGCGGCGGGCGTCGAGTTCCTCGACACCCCGGACTCCTACTACGACGACCCGGAGCTGCGCGCGCGGATCGGCGAGGTGCGGGTGCCGATCGAGAAGCTCAAGGAGCACCGCATCCTGGTCGACCGCGACGAGGACGGCTACCTGCTGCAGATCTTCACCAAGCCGATCGGCGACCGCCCGACGGTGTTCTACGAGCTCATCGAGCGGCACGGTTCGCTCGGCTTCGGCAAGGGCAACTTCAAGGCGCTGTTCGAAGCCATCGAGCGTGAGCAGGAGCGCCGAGGCAATCTTTAACGGCGAGGCGCCATCGGCGCAGCGCCGCGGCAACCTCTGACCCCGGCAGTTCGCAGGGCGTGAAAGGGCTCTTCATCGCACTTCGTGTGGTGAAGAGCCCTTTCGCTACGTGACGGGCCCGACTTTGTCGGCGGAGGGTGGTACACCGGACGGGAACTAAACTTCGAGCGCACCCGGAACCGGAAGCCTCTCCGGACCGTCAGTGTGAAGACGTCAGCACGCAGCTTGGAAGGGTCCCGATGCCGGACAACGTCGACGCCAGCGAACGCATGGTGGACAACTGGACGAAGCAGATCCAGGAGACCGCGGCGCGCTATCAGGCGATGGCCGCCCGCATGCAGGGCCAGACCGTGACCGAGCGGTCGAAGGACAACACCATCGAGGTCACGATCGACTCGAAGGGCCTCCTCACGAACCTCGTCATCTCCGAAGCCGCGAGCGGAAAACGGATGGCGGAGGTCTCGTCGCAGGTCATGCGCCTCGTGCAGCTCGCGCAATCGCGGATCCCGGAACTGCTGCAGGCGGCGATGGCCGAGACCGTCGGCACCACCGACGAGACGGCGAACAGGGTGATCGCGGAGGCGCAGAGCACCTTCCCGGAAGCTCCGCCGGAGGAGGACCTCGCGCCGCCGGAGCCCGAGCGGCACCACCGCTTCGGCCCGGAGGAGGACGAGCCCTCGCCGCCGCCCGCGCAGGCGAACCCGCCCCAGAACCCACCTCAGCCGAAGCCGATCCCGCGCCGCCGCCGCACGCAGGACGACGATGACGACGACTTCGGCGGCAGCATCCTTTCGTAGACGTCCATCCGGCCTGGTAGAGGGGAGAAACCATGGCAGGCAAGGGTTTTGAGCTCGGCGCCGACCTCGACGCGCACGCCAAGCAGATCGACGGCATCGCCGACGGCCTGCGCACGGCGGTCGACGCCGCGCAGCAGGTGAGCATGCCGACCGACGCGTACGGCATCATCTGCCAGCCGTTCCGGATGATGCTCGACCCGGTCGAGGAGTTCGGCATCAACGCGCTGAACAAGGCCGTCGAGGCCGCGACGACGGTCGCGAACAACGTGCGGTCCGCGTCGAACGCCTACCAGACGCAGGACGAGAACTTCGCCGCCGAATTCAAGAACGCGCAGGTGCCTGACTGATGCCCGAGGGGAACCCGCTCGTCGCGAAGGCGCCGACGGATGGCGACGGCCCAGGTCCGCTGACGGCCGGGAACAGCGAATACGGCTACGCGGCGGGCATCGGTGTCGCCGAGTCGGCCATGGACGCCTTCAACGGCATCTCGAACGGCGACTGGATCGGTGGCGGGCTCGGTGTGCTGAGCCTCGCCGGCGAGCTCGCCAGCGCCGCGATCGACCCGTTCGGCTACCTGATGTCGTCGGTGGCCTCGTTCCTGATGGAACACATGCAGCCGCTGAAGGACATGCTGGACGCCGTCGCCGGCGACCCGCCGGTCATCCAGTCGTACTCCGAAACCTGGGGCAACGTCGCCAAGAAGCTGGAAGACACCCAGGTCGAGTTCTCGAACGCGGTCAAGAACGGCACGACCGGCTGGACGGGCGAGGCGGCCGACCAGTACCGCAAGCAAGCCGCGGAGCAGGCCGAGGCGATCAGCGGCGCGGCGACGGTCGCGGGCGCGATCAGCACCGTCGTGATGATCTTCGGCGAGATCGTCGCGTTCGTCCGGGAATTCATCCGCCAGCTGATCGCGGACGCGGTCGGCAAGCTCATCGCGTGGGTCATGGAGACGGTGTTCTCCCTCGGCTTCGGCACGCCCGTGGTGGTCGCGCAGGCCGTCACCGCGATCGCCAAGTGGGCCGCGAAGATCGCCGACAAGCTCAAGGAACTGTGCGACGCGATGCGGCGGGTCTCGCCGCTGCTCGGCAAGCTGGCGGACGTCTTCGAGAAGATCATCAAGATCTTCGGCAAGATCGCGGGCAAGGTCACCGGCCTGGACGTGATCAACACCAAGAACATCAAGACGGGCGGGTTCATCCAGCGCGGCGGCAGCGGCGGCGGATCCGGCTCAGGCTCCGGGGACGGCCCGGACGGCGACGGTTCCGGCAGCGGTAGCGGTTCCGGCGATGGATCCGGTAGCGGCGACGGTTCCGGCAGCGGCTCCAACGGTGACAACTCCGGGGGCAACTCGGGCGACACCGGCAGCGGCCCGAACGACGGCTCCGGCGGCAACTCCGGTGATACCGGCCGCGGCCCGAACGACAGTTCCGGCGGCAACTCCGGCGACACCGGCAGCGGCCCGAACGACAGTTCCGGCGGCAACTCCGGCGACACCGGCAGCGGCCCGAACGGCGGGTCCAGCGGAGACACCCCGTCCAACACCACCCGCGGTGGTGACGGTGGCGGCTCGTCCACCCGCTCCGACAGCGGCTCCCCCAACCGCGCCGGCGACGGACCGTCCACTTCGGACGGAAACTCCGCCGGTGGCGACGGTTCCCCCGGCACCGCCCGTTCCGACACGCCGACGCCGCACACCCGGTCCGACGGTGGTTCTCCCGGCGATTCCGCCACCCCGAACCGCGCGTCCGACGGCGGCTCGCCGAGCCCGAACCGCGCGGACACCGGCGGTTCGCCCAGCCACACCCCCGACGGCGGCTCCCCGGCCCCGCACACGCGGGCGGACACCGGCGGCTCCCCGAGCCACACGCCGGACAGCGGCTCCTCCACCCCGAACACCCGTGCCGACAGCGGTTCCCCCGCTCCGCACACCCGTGCCGACACGGGCGGATCTCCCAGCCACACCCCCGACAGCGGTTCCCCGGCCCCGCACACGCGGGCCGACAGCGGCGGATCTGCCAGCCACACACCGGACGGGGGCTCGCCCGCCCCGCACACCCGCACCGACAGCGGCTCCCCGAGCCACGCACCCGACAGCGGCTCCCCCGCCCCGCACACCCGCACCGACACCGGCGACGGCGGCGGCTCGCCCCGGACGCACGGCGGCGACGGCGGCGGTTCACCCACTCCTCGGTCCGACCCGTCACCCGGCCACCACGGCGGCAACGACGGCGGCAGCCCCACGAGGCCGACCGACAGCGGCACGACGACCAGCGGCTCCGCCCCCACGGCACCTCGTCTCGGCGACGCCGGCCCGTCGCACGTGCCTTCGCAGCGCGGCGGTTCCGGCGGCGATGGTTCGCACGGTGTCCCGCCGCAGGGCCAGCCGATCGCCGGCGGCATGCCGCCGCAAGGCGCTCCGGGCGGCACCCCCGGCGGCACTCCGGGTTCGCCCGGCGGCAGGCCGCAGGGTGGCGGCTGGACGGGCACGCCCGGTTCGCCGCGCACCCCGGACACGCACTCCCCGCGCACACCCGACACCCACACCGGCCCCAGCCGCGGTCCCGGCCAGACCGGCCCCGGCGGACGGCCGAACCAGCCGCATCAGCCGCAGCCGGTCGCCCGGGGCAACGAGTTCGGTCCCGGCGCCCAGCCGCACACCGGCACCCCCGGTTCGCCGGGCACGCACGGCCCCGGCAACCGGCCCGGCGGCACCGGCCCCGGCAACACCGGCCCGGGCGGCCGAGGCCCCGGTGGTCACTCCGGGCCGCCGCACTCGCCGGACGGCCACGGCCCCGACGGGCACGGCCCGCGCCAGGACCCGAACGGTCACCCCGACGGTTCGCCGCACGACCGCGGCCCCGACGGCGAGCCGGATCGCCCGCTGACGCCGGACGAGGTCAACCAGCGGCATTCCGAGAGCACCCCCGCGGGGAGTTCGTACCACCGCGGCGACTCGGACATGGGCGACCTGCCGCACCGGGTCCAGCCGGATCCGGACGGCCGCTACACCGTCGACGTGCACGTCACGCCGGACGGCCACGCCCGCATCGGCAACCGCACCTACACCCCGGAAGAGTTCGCGGACATCCTGCGCCGCAACGGGGATTACGACGGCCGCCCGATCCGGCTGATCGGCTGCGACGCCGGCTCGAACGACTTCGCGCGCCGTCTGTCACGCGAGCTGGACACCGAGGTGATGGCGCCGAGCAAGCCGGCGTGGACCGACTCGAACGGGCGCGTCTTCTCGTCCGACTACGAGATCGGTCCCGACGGCCGCCCCCGGCCCAAGATCCCGCCGAACGGCGAATGGGACGTCCACAGCCCCGACGGCACCGCACGCCGGGCGAGCGACGACGGTTTCACCCCGGACACCTCGCACGCGGACAAGCAGGACGTGGACGCCGACAGCTCCCGCAGCCGCGGCGACGGGGACGACGACGCCTCGTCCCGGCGCGACCAGCCGCCGCCGGGCGCGGACCCCGACACGACATCCCCGCGTCAGGACCCTCCGCCCGGCGCGGACCCCGACACCGGCATCCCCAGGGACCGAAACCCGCATTCGGCGCGACAGGAAGCCGATCTGCTCGACGACACCCGTCAGCAGAACATCCATCGCAACCCCCAGCACCAGACCGATTTCGACCCGCCGACCCCACCGGACGCCACCCCCTCGCGGATCGGCGGGCCGGACCCCGACACCGACATCCGGCCGCCTGCCCGTGGCGAACGGTTCCCCGGCGAGCAGCAACTGGGGCGCAACCGGGCGTACGAGGTCTTCGACGACGCCGGAAACCGGCGCGGCGTGTACCACACGGACGGCACCGGCCGGGTCACCCACATCGACACCCACCACCCGAACGAACAGCCGCGCGTCAAGAAAGAGGACGCGAACGGCAACGTCGTCTACGAACCGAACCCGAAGTACAACCCGAACCCCGACGTCGCGCACCCCCACCCGGACACGACGTACCGGGTGGAGATCGAGGGCAGGCACCAGACGTTCTCGACGGACGCGGACGGGAACCCGCATCCGTCGGTGACGTTCCACCGGCCGGACTTCGTGGGCGATCCGGTCACGGTCGGGTCCAGTCACCCCCACGCGCCGGACCCCAAGGCGTCTTTCGCGAGCGGCGGCCCGTACGCACCGCACACCCGATACGAGGTCACGGATTCGGCGGGCGTGCGTCGCGGCACCTTCTACACCGACGCCAACGGACACGTCCGCTGGGCGGACCTCGAGTCCGGCCGGATGATGCGCACCAACCCGGATATCGACGCGAACCGGAAGCACGGCATCGGCGAAGGCGACCCCATCGTCCGCCAGCGCCTCGACCCGAAGGCCGAAGTACCGCACGGTGCGAAGAATCCGGAGCGTTTCCGCGGCAACGAGCAGGTGGACGTCACCCTCCGCCGTGGCGAGTCGTTCCTCGATTCCCTGCCCAAGGACGCGGACGGAAAGCCGCACCTCGAACCGAACAAGAAGTACGTCGTCAGCAGCGAGTACCGGAATCCCGGTCGCGAGATGCACACCCGGTCCATCTATTGGACCGACGAGCACGGCAACGTCGTCGTCGAGACCTATCGGCCGTCGAGTCCCGATCTCAACAACCCCGCGCCGAACATGGTCTACAACGTCGACGACGGCAAGTTCGTCTACCACACCGGCCCCGAGTTCGACGGCGGCAAGGTGGACACGGTGCGCGGTCGTGCCAACGACCTGGAACTGCAGGAAGACGGAGCCGCGCCGAACCGGGACCCGTCGGCGCAGGACACGTCGAACAAGCAGGCCGTGGGGACGCCGGGCAAGTACGACGGCGGTCACCTGTTCGGCAAGCAGTTCGACAGTCCCGGTGAGCTGCTGAACATGATGGCCCAGTGGCGGCCGCAGAATCAGGGCCGGAAGATCGCGGGGCCGGATCACTGGCACGCCTTCGAAAGCGACCTCGCCAGCTTCCTCGAGAAGGGCGGCGGGAAGCGGAAGATCGAAGGAATGGAAGTCTTCCCGATGCGGGACGGCAGCCAGGTGCCGCACACGATCCAAGTACGCTGGATCGAGGTCGACGAGCTCGGCAACCGCAACGTCCACATGCGCAGCTTCCCCAACAATCCCCCGGCGACTACGTGATGACCGCGGTGGCACCAGAAGAAAGGAACCCCTCCGATGCCCCGTGACGCGGAAGAGCTCCAGCAGCTGAAGTACGACATGGTTTACGCGCTGTCGGACGCCGCGCCCGAGGGTTGGCGCCGGATCGACCTGGTCTGCCGCGCCAACGTCGGCGTGCACGACTTCACCATCGCCGTGCTGATGGGCGACGGTGGGTACGCGACCATCGAGGTACCGCAGGAGGCCGTGCGGATCGCGCTCCGGATGCGGGAGCTGTACTACGAGGACGGCGAGGGAACCTGGTTCTCCATGCGGTTCATCGTCGATCCGCCGACCCGGTTCCGGATCGTCCACAACCTCGAATGGGATCCGCGGTGGCAGCCGTCGATCGATCCCCTCGGCTGGGCGCGGGACCTGGAGGCGTTTCCGCGGGACGCCGAGTACATCCCGGCGTGGCTGCGCGAGAAGCTCGCCGAGGCGGGGCGACCAGTCACGGAGCCGTCGGAAGCGGAACGCACCGAGCCGCTCGACGCCGCGGAGCAGAACCGGCTCTGGGTACGGATCGCCAATGCCATCGCGCTGAACGTCCCCACCGACTGGGCGCAGGTCATGCTGACGTACCGCGTGATCGGCGGCTACACCGAACTCGCGGTGATGGTCCGCCGGGAAAGCGACGGTGGCCTGCAGCTGTGGGACCTGCCGGAGCAGGTTCCCGCGCTCCTGGCCGAACTCCGGAGCGGGATGTACCGGCCCGGCCGGGGGACGTGGTTCCAGGCCGTCGCCCACGTCCCGTACGACCTGAGCGCGGAATACGAGTACACCTGGGACGACGAACCCGCTTGGGACGGCGAGCCGCCCGCCGCGGAATTCACCGCCGAACTGACCGCCTTCCCCCGCGATCCGGCACGGATCCCGGACTGGCTGAACGAACGGCTCGCCGCCGGGCGGCCTGCCGGTGGAGACGAGGACCCCGAAGCCGTCGCCAAGGAAGCCCTCGACGTGGCCGCCGAATTGGAGCTGGATCCCGCCCGGTACCGCGTGGGCGAGGTGGCCGACGGCGCTTGGTGCCTCGTGTCCGAAGAGGGCGGCTGGGCGGTTTTCCAGGCACAGGGCGAGAACCGGCTCGAAGAGGTCGTCTTCGACACGGCACGGAAGGCGCTCCGGTACTTCGTCGGACACCTCTACCTGAACCAGGCCGAGTTCCGCGGCGAACTCCCCCCGGACGCGAAGCGACCGACCGAGGACTGGCCGATCCAGCCCGTCGGCGGTGACGTCGGGCTTCAGTTGTACGGCGGGAAACGGGTAGCGACCCTGCCGCCGGGCACCGAGATGGACCGCTACGGCGCTCCGTCCGGCAACACGCTCTACGCGGCACGCACCGAGTTCACCCATCGCTCGCAGCCCGCCGAAGAGCAGCGGTTCGAGTACCACGTGTACCGGACGCTCCGCCCCGTGCGCGCGATCGTCGGATCGCCGATCCCCTGGTACGACCAGGCCGGCGGCGGTACCGCGTACGTTCTCGAACGCTCGATCGCGGAATTGCTCGCCGACGGCTCCCTCGTGGAGATCCCGCAGGCGACGACGCAGCCCCCGCCGCCGCGGACCTGAGGGGAGCATCGATGACCACGCCACCCGGACCGCTGAGCCCGGAACAGCAACAGCAGATCGTCGCCCAGATCGGCAACGGTCTCGCGTCGATGGCCCCGCCCGGCTGGCGACGGCTGCGGACCGAGCACCGGGCCGTCGGCAGGCATCTCGAGACCGACGTGCTCATCACCGGACCGGACGGAACGACGCAGCCGATCGCGGCACCGCCGGAACTGGTCCAGCTCCTCGGCACGCTGAGGGCCGGGATGTACCAGCCCGGCCAGGGCACCTGGCTGGCCGCGACGCTGACCTTCGACGCCGCTCAAGGCACCTCTGTCGATTTCACGCTCGACCAGGAGCCGGTCTGGCGGCGTCCCCCGCCGCCGATCGGGTTCCAGGACGAACTGCGGTTCTTCCCGCGGACCGAGCAGTACATCCCACCGTGGCTGCGGCAGCGGGCGGGCCTGGCACCCATGCCGGTGGCCACCCCGCCCGCGGAGTCACCGGAAGCCTTGAAGTCGCCGCGGGTCCACGACGGTCTCGACGAGTCGGGCCGCCCGGTGGTGAACCGTGAGTCGCTGTCCCCGGCCGAGCGGGACCGTGTGCTGCAGTACCTCGACGGCGCGCCGGTCGTGCTGGCGTCGCGGACCTACGACGCCGACGTCTTCGACCCCGACAGGGAACCGTTGGTGCCGTTGAACTTCCGCACGGACGGCCGGTGGTACTGGCCGGGCGCGGTCGCCTACTACCTGCGCGAGCACGATGTCGCTCCCGATCCCGAACTCCTCGGTCACATCCGGGCGTTGCGGTTCACCCTGCCCGAGGTCGGCGAGCCCGAACGGGAGCTCGCGGTCGCCGCGATCACCGGTCAGCCGTCCACTTAGGACTTAGCCGTTCGAGGCCGGAAGTTGCCACCTGACGGATACGTCACGTGACAAGTTCGCGGTCCGGGTACTCTTGACGGCGTCGGCGAAGGCGACCAGGGAGCGCACATGGCACGGGGGAACATCGGCAGGGTCCGGGCGACCCGCTCCGCCGGGATGCTCCCGGTCGTGCTGGCACTCACCTCGGCGGCGCTGCTGACCGGCGCCGCCGTCTACACGGTCGACCGCGCCGGCTGCGTGGACCCTGGCCAGTACATCCGGCACGACAACCACATCGAGCTCGTCGGTGGCTGCATCGACGGCTCCGAGCTGCCCGCCGCGCCGCAGGGGACTTCGCACGAGGCGGACGCGAAGACCGGCGTCACGCCCAGCAACTTCCGCCCCTGACCGGGCGCTTCCTCCCACCACACCGCGCTGACCAGCGCGAAAAGAGCAAGGGACCTTTGCTCTCATTTGCTTAGCATGGCTACGCGAACGAGAGCAAAGGTCCCTTGCTCACTCCCTGGGCTCGGCGGCGGTCAGCCCAGGGCGTTGGCCAGATCGGCGACCAGGTCGCTGCCGTCCTCGATGCCGACCGACAGGCGCAGCAGGTTGTCCGGCACCTCCAGGGTGGACCCGGCGGTGCTCGCGTGGGTCATCCGGCCCGGGTGCTCGATGAGCGACTCGATCCCGCCCAGCGACTCGGCGAGGATGAACAGCTTCGTCTTCGACGCGGCCTCGAGAGCGGCCTGCTCGCCGTCGACGTGGGTGAACGAGATCATCCCGCCGAAGCGCCGCATCTGCTTCGAAGCGACCTCGTGGCCGGGGTGCTCCGGCAGGCCCGGGTAGTAGACCCGCTCGACCTTCGGGTGCTTCAGCAGCATCCGGGCGATCAGTTCGGCGTTGTCGCTGTGCCGCTCCATCCGCAGCGCGAGCGTCTTGATCCCGCGCAGGGTCAGCCACGCGTCGAACGGGCCGGGCACCGCGCCCGCGGCGTTGCGCAGGTAGAACAGCTGCTCGCGCAGTTCGTCCTCGTTCGTCAGGATCGCGCCGCCGACGACGTCGGAGTGCCCGCCGAGGTACTTGGTCGTCGAGTGCAGGACGACGTCGGCACCCAGCGAAAGCGGGTTCTGCAGGTACGGGGTGGCGAAGGTGTTGTCGACGACCAGGCGGGCTCCGGCGCCGTGCGCGACCTCGGCCAGCGCGGCGATGTCGGCGATCCCCAGCATCGGGTTCGTCGGCGACTCGCACCAGATCAGCTTCGTCTCCGGCCGGATCGCGGCGCGGACCTCGGCGATGTTCCCCAGGTCGGCGACCGTGTGCTCGACGCCCCACAGGCTGAGCACCTTGTCGATCAGCCGGAACGTGCCGCCGTACGCGTCGTTGCCGAGCACGAGGTGGTCTCCGGGCCGCAGGGTCGCCCGCAGCAGGACGTCACTGGCCGCCATCCCCGACGCGTACGCCAGACCGTGCCGCGCGCCTTCGAGCGCCGCGAGCGCGACTTCCAGCGCGGTGCGCGTGGGGTTCGCGGTGCGGGAGTACTCGTAATCGCCTTCGCGCGTGCCGCCGACGCCGTCCTGCGCGTAGGTCGAGGTCTGATAAATCGGCACGATGACCGCGCCGGTCCGGGGATCGGGGGTCTGCCCGGCGTGGATCGCGCGTGTCTCGAAGCCCAGCAGAGAGTAGTCGTCGGCCATACCCCCAAGGGTACGGCCACCCATCCTGGATCCCATCGTCTGGGATTGAACTCACCACTGCGCGGGTGGTTGTCCCTGCTGCTGGGCACCGGGTGCGGGCGGGTACCCGGGCTGCGGCGGGTATCCGAAGTTCGGCGGCTGCACGGCCGTGTTCTTGGCCGCCAGCCAGCGTCCGGTCGGCGGGATCAGCGCCAGCACGAGGGTCACGATCGCCGGGATCAGGACCACGAAGAGGAGCCAGCCGAAGCCGAAGTGCAGCATCACGCCGCCGTACGAGAAGTAGAAACTCGAGCCGATCGCCCGGAACACGAAGGTCAGCGCCACGAAACCGATCGACCCCGCGGCGCCGATGATGGTGAGCACCCGGCCGGCGCGTTTGCGCACGAGCAGCAGGATCCCGCCGCTCAAGAGCAAGGCCGCGCTGACGAGGTCCAGCACCGCCCCGACCACGAGGAACGAAATGACGTAATGGGAGAGCTCGATGACGTGGGACACGGTCCCGGCGAAGAACCAGAGCCCGCCGAGGATCGCGAAGATCCCGGCCGTGATCGCGGTCGCACCGCTCGGCTGCCGCGCCATCCCCGGCGGCGGGTAGGCACCGGGTGCCGGGTAGCCACCCTGCGGCGGGTATTGCTGGTAAGTCATTTCTCCCCTTGCCGAATCCTTGTCCCATCCCCGGCTACCAGCCGGGAAGCCGATCCTGCTTCGACGGCTCTTCGTCGTCACGCCGCCGTCCCTCGAGCCAGTCCGAGGTCGGCCTGATCACCGACAGCACCAGCGCGGCGAAGGTCATCACGAACAGGGCGAACGCGATCACCTCACCCGTCACCAGCGGTTCCACGCCGTTCCGACGAAGTACTGGGGCGCCGGTTCGAGAAGGGCGAGTTGCCCGACGAAGGTGCCCGCCTCGGACAGGTACCCCATACCGCACAGGATGGCGAGGACGGCCGCGCCGATCGCGGTCCCCGAAGACTGGTTC
>Ga0307518_10003400_pt1 | contig 11464 bp, 6 predicted proteins | sample 25_EM_MG_FD_203889 | JGI IMG/M metagenome (GOLD analysis project Ga0307518, IMG submission 203889) | Populus trichocarpa ectomycorrhiza microbial communities from riparian zone in the Pacific Northwest, United States - 25_EM | ecosystem: Host-associated > Plants > Roots > Unclassified | place... | reverse complement strand
TAATATAAAAAAATCAAATAAGAAAATTTAAGTGATAAAAAAAAAGAACTAAAAAGAGAGAAAAAACATTGAGGGAACCCATAATATTTCCTCTCATAATATACATGAAAAGTCCAATCTCTTTTTTTATTTTCATGATGCATAAACATTTGATGAAAAGGAAAAATTGGTGTAACAATAGATTCACTCCAGGATTTTATTTTTCGAGTTGGAACTTATAATTTATTATTTGAATTTTTTAAGTTGATCTAAGTTAATTTTATCAACTCGTGACTCAATCATTACAACAGGTTTTCAATTTAATAACCATGCCATTTAATTCTAGTGATTTATTTTATACCAAGTAATTATTACTTCATAAAATTAATAATATTGATGAATATACATAGATTTGGAATTGTAATTAATGGAAGTTTACTTTTGCTAAAACAAAAGAATAAAAATAAAAGCTTGCTTAGATATTTGAAGGATTTCTCGATTTCAAGTGGCACTAAATTAAATTTATTTAATAAAGAATTAAATTGATTTTTGAAAGTACATGATTGTAAAAGATATGCAAATGCATGCATTCCATGTTCTATATTTTTCAACATAGTTGCCATGTTTCTCTACACTAGAAAAAAACTTGCGAATGAATTGCAAAAAAGAAAGCATGAAAATGTTGATTGCCCACATGACTGTTCATCCTCAAAAGCTACTCCATGGACGACTTTTTTTTTTTTTTTAATTTAACGGGGTATCCGGATTAGCTTGCGCGCACCTCGACTAATCCCACGGGCCCTGAAGTTAACGACCATATAAGCCTCCAGTGACCATCATATAAGCAACCACAGGGCCCGAACCTGAGATCACAGAGGGAGCAAACCTTTTGGTCCCAAGCTTTTACTACTGAGCCGTCACTTAGATGATTAAACGATTTCTTCTTTAATATCACAGGATAATGGTTGATTCTTCAACATTAATTCTCATGAATTCTACTCATCTATTAATCTATTTTATTAATCAACATATTGCAATTAAGATATAATCTATTTAATATTGTAGTGCATGATGTATTTTAAAATATTTTTTATTTAAAATATATTAAATAATTTTTTTTATAATTTTTAAAATTTTTTATATCAGATCATTAAAATCATAAAAAAATATTAAAAAATAAATAATTTGATATTTTTTTACAGTAATACATTAAAAGAATAAAAGTTACTTCCTTTTCAAATGATGACGTAATTAAAAAAATTATAAAAATTTACTCTTAAAAATCAAATTATACCAGCATACCAAACATATAATAAAAGGTGTCTGACTCAATCAATAAGAAAGAAAAAAGATATTTCGGTTGTCTATACATGAATTCCGAGCGTCTTTATTTTATTGATATTAAATTAACGGAATCCAAACAAACTATATTTCATCCAATCGTACATGGCACCTGATCTTAATCCAACGGCCTAAAGTTATCGTGACTATATATTTACAGAAACGTCACCCACAACTGTCGTGGCGTGGCCCCCGATTCGGACGTGAGTTAATGCCCAGGGCAGGTTAGGTGATGATGTCGTGAAATAGGCCCTGTCCAGTTGAAACCTTAAACTGACAAAGGGGCCCACAAGACTTGCTTAAATGTCCAAAAAGGTCCCAAATCATACGGGGATTGTTGCCATCAACAAGGTTGGTTTCGTACTTTGGAAACTAAAATTAACACACGCTTAGATTTTAGGGAAACCCTCAAATCAGACCCTAATATATTATTCTGCTACTAATGGAGTCCTAATAAAAATAATTTATCAATTAAGTCCTCCGTGCTTAAGAAGTTTCTCATTAGGTGCTTCTTTCCGAGCCTGTTAATTTACTGGTCGATTTTTCTTCAAATTAAAGACATCATTTTATTGGGTAGAATCATAAATATTAAGACTACATTTGATACGCTGATAGAATATTTGAAAAAAAAAATGTTAAGAGAGTAAAAATCAAATAATAAAATATTAAGACTACATGGATCAAATATCTTCATTTTTTTTTTAATTTTCCAGAAAGGAAAAGAGGAAAGAAATTGGTAATAAAATTCAAGACAGTAAGTGAAGCGAAATATAAGACTAATTTCCTCACATAACAAACGTATTGTAACAAATATTGATAGAAGGATCAAATTGAGAAATGTGTAAGACATTAGGGATACTACTAATATATTGTTCTGTTTCGGGACAGGATTAGAATGAAGTGACTTTGATTTTATCGTCATAGCCTAAGCCTTAATTATTTCCACTACTATTCGATTTCGATCACCTCTCTCTCTAACTCTCTTCAAGCCTAAGCCTTAATTAGAAGATTTGTTTTTTGTTCTGTAAAAAAGAAGCAAAGTCTTCTTATTTATTTCAGTCTTTTCTCGATTAGTTTTGTTTCCAGTCTTTTTGGAGATCTCTGATTGCATGTAGAATCTCTTCTTCATTGAAAAACAAGAATTTTTTGTTTATCTTCTACAGTATTTTCTCCGTCGATTTATCTGACTTTATGGGGTTGATTTCTGATCCGACCGTCAGTATTCATGACTTTTCTTTTTGTCTCTCTATTTTCTCCTTTTCGATTCCATCATAAATTGATTTGTTTCCTTTTTTAGTTTTTTTTTCTTTTTTTAAAAAAGTAGAATTAAAAAAAAAGAAGCAAATATGAGTGTAGCCAAGTCTCAGGTATGGCAACCATGCAAGAAGAAGAGATCTTGATAGATAGAAAATAAGAACAGGAACTTCAGTTTTAGAGAGAGAAAGAGAGGGAAAGGAAAGGAGTTTGATTGATTCCAGAGAATGTCGTCTTCTAGAAGTGGTGGAAGCGGAAGCAGGACACGCGTGGGGAGGTATGAGCTCGGAAGGACTCTCGGAGAAGGAACTTTTGCGAAGGTGAAATTTGCTAGGAACGTTGAGACGGGAGAGAATGTTGCTATTAAGATTCTCGATAAAGAGAAAGTTCTTAAACACAAAATGATCGGTCAGGTATTTCTTTCTGATTTTTTTTATTTCATAAAATTCTGTGAATTCTCAAGTTTTATTTTATCAAATTCAACTTATTTTTGTGTTAATTTTAGCTCATGATTTTTCTCGTTGTTAGTTGTTATGTCTGGTCACCGAGAAAATCGAATTGAAAATTTAGAGCTGTTAGTTGTAGACAATAAAAGAAGAAAGAAAAGTCAATTTGAATAGGGAGACTAGTCGTTCGCTATGCTATATATATATTTTTTTCATTGCAGATTAAACGGGAGATTTCAACAATGAAATTAATTAGACACCCGAATGTCGTCCGCATGTATGAGGTTGGAAGTTTTTTTTTAATTAGCAAGTTGTTATTATTCTTTTTATGTTATTGTCGGGATTGTTTTAATAACTTGCAGCAGTATTGGTGTTGTAGGTGATGGCGAGCAAGACCAAAATATACATTGTTTTAGAATTTGTGACGGGTGGTGAACTTTTCGACAAGATTGTAAGATGAATATGTCTGAAATTGACGTGTTGGATTATTCTGCATGTTAATGTTAATGACAAGTCTATTTTTTTCTCTGTTTTTTTTGCTATTTTTCTTGAGTTAGGCAAGTAAAGGGAGGTTGAAGGAGGATGAAGCGAGAAAGTATTTTCAGCAACTTATCAATGCCGTGGACTACTGCCATAGCAGAGGTGTATACCACAGAGATCTAAAGGTGCGAGTTTGTTGCTTTTATTCTTATTTTAATGTTAAAATGACAATGAGCCTCACTAATCTCTTTAGTTGAGCTGGCTGATCAATCTCTTATTAGTATCGGTAATGAACTAAGTTTTTTACATCTGGTTTTACAACTACAGCCTGAGAATCTGCTATTGGATGCTAGTGGGTTTCTTAAAGTTTCGGATTTTGGATTGAGTGCACTACCTCAGCAAGTTAGAGTATGTTAACCTCTGACCCGAGAACTCTGCCCAAACATTGATTATTTTCACTTCATTCCAGAAGATTTCCTGACTGTTTATCTTTTATTTCTCTTTTCAGGAAGATGGGTTACTTCACACAACGTGTGGAACACCAAATTATGTTGCTCCAGAGGTGTGGTAACTTTTCGTGCCATCAATATTTCTTAATGCTCCAACCATATATGTTATTTTATTCATTGCTTGGTGTTTCACTTTTCTAGGTGATTAACAATAAAGGCTATGATGGCGCCAAGGCAGATTTGTGGTCATGTGGTGTGATTCTTTTTGTCTTGATGGCTGGGTACTTGCCTTTTGAAGAATCCAACCTTATGGCACTATACAAAAAGGTGATTGCTTTCATTCTTTCCCATTGCATTGTTGTAGTCACCCATCTTCATGTTTGTTGGTTATAATTGTATAAAATGCTAGAGTTGGGGAAATGAAGCTCCCTCTATAGAGAAAGACCGCATCAAGTTTCATTTTTTTTGCCTATTAATTCTATCATGTTTACCTGAAAACAGCCGAGTAGAAAAGATCTTCTAGATCTCTAAAGCCCTCTCAGAAACTAATCTATGAAAACATTTAACATTTATCAACTATTATGATTGGAAAGTTAACCATAATTTCACAAGTTCATTAATCAATTTTGTACTGGGTGGAGCTACTCCATGGAAAGTATGATTGGAAAATGACCCAAAGTTCTGCTCGAGTTTGGCTCTTTCAATGTACACATGAGCTTGAGGGAGCTTTCAGAAAACCTAGTCATGAGCAGGCTTTGATTGTTTTGCAAAATGTCATGATCAACAGTGCTGTTTATGTCATTGACATCTTCTTACAAGATATTTGCTACATCTGAGAGCATGTGCTAAAAAATTAAATAGGGAATCAAGTGGCAGCTTGATATCTTATTCTGGTTTGTAAAATCATGGACCCAAGGTTTGAAATCAGAGCCTTTGTGCATATCTGCTTAGGTAAACCTGTTCAGTTGCTGTGTAAAATAAGCGAAATGTGGTCATAGTGCATTGCCTGAATGGAAGGTGCTTTATTGTATTTTACCTAGGCTAAATGTGGTTTTTGTGCGACTGCAGATATTCAAGGCTGACTTCACATGTCCTCCATGGTTCTCCTCAAGTGCAAAGAAACTAATCAAAAGAATTCTGGACCCTAATCCTTCAACAGTTTGTTCCCCCTCTTCTCTTTGTATAAATTTATTGTACGCCTTTCCTTCTCTAGAAGGATGCCATATAATATTAGGTATTTGTCTTACTGTACATGCTAATGGTATGAAACAGCGTATTACCATTTCCGAGCTTATTGAAAATGAATGGTTTAAGAAAGGATATAAGCCACCTACTTTTGAAAAGGCTAATGTTAGTCTCGACGATGTGGACTCTATCTTCAATGAATCAATGGTAATTCTTGTGTTTCATTTGTGCATCCTGCTTTCAAACTTAGTACACCACCTGTGGGTTTGTAATTGATGCTTCTCATGGTTAACAGGATTCTCAAAACCTTGTTGTGGAGAGGCGAGAAGAAGGGTTTATAGGGCCTATGGCTCCTGTAACCATGAATGCGTTTGAACTTATCTCTACCTCTCAGGGTCTCAACCTTAGTAGTCTTTTTGAGAAACAAATGGTAAGTTTTAAACTCGTTGTTGTTCTATGTTAATGAAACCAAAATCTGGAAAATGTTGGAACTTGAGACAGCCTGACAGTGTGGTACATTTGTTTATGCTGAAATCTTATCAAATTATAATTATACCAAAGATTAATGGTTGAATACTCCAACTGTAGCATTATACACTTCGATTTTCTATCATTTAAAAGCATGTTTTAGTTGATATTCCAACTTTGTTCTGATATATCAATTTTGTGAAATAATTGCCAAGCAAAAATCAGATGACTGTTGTCTCCCAGTGTGTGTTTTTTGAAATATCAGAGTTTAACGAGCCGCGACCACCTCCTTGGATGTGTAGTTATCTTTGAGTTTCACAACCATAAACCTAAGAGACTTTCTTTTCCTTTGGCAACCAGGGGCTTGTTAAACGGGAAACGAGATTCACTTCCAAACATTCTGCTAGCGAGATAATCTCGAAAATTGAAGCAGCAGCAGCGCCTCTGGGTTTTGATGTAAAGAAAAATAACTTTAAGGTTTGATAATTTTCTCCTTTTTTATAAATGAGAGTTTTTGGTGGAATGTTTAGTTCATGATTAGCAAGATTCCTGTGGTTTTCCGGCATCCAACTTGTTGTGATGTCTGTATGGCTTTCAAGAGCTACCTCCAAACTGGAATCCTTAATATACCTGAATGAAATCTGCCTTCTTTTTCTTTTCCTTGTCCTTTCACCTTCATAAGTAAATTGATTTATCATTATTGAACTTTTTTCTATATAGTGGACTCCTGATTTTGTGTGTGAGGAAACATGATTCCTTCAGAAATTTGATTTTGTTATCAGTCAACTGTTAAATTATTGTTTCTACTGAAACAACTCTTCTATTTCAAATCACAGATGAAGCTTCAAGGGGAGAAGGATGGACGCAAGGGTCGTTTATCTGTTTCAACAGAGGTATGTCTCTAGGAAATCTGTACTGATAGACTTGTCTGTAGTGGTTTGAACTGGGTCCTAACGTAATTCTCTTTCTTTCAGGTCTTTGAAGTGGCCCCTTCTCTTTATATGGTTGAGGTTCGCAAGTCTGATGGTGATACCCTGGAATTTCATAAGGTAATTTAAATATTGGTGCTCTTGTGGCAATTAAAACAGTAATGAAGAATTTCTCCTCCCTCAAAAAAGTTTCTGGTCTTCGTATTCTTTTTTGTCTATCAGGTTGATGCCTGTGTAGTTAGGTCTTGTGTGTGACCCTTGGTTTGGCTGCAAATTGAATGGATCTGTTCTTGAAAAGTATATAGTCAGCCGGTGTGCTTATTTCATTTTTCATGCAAAAACAATTATGACAAGTGATTCTTTTGGTAACTAGGGAGGGTGAACTGGGAGGGCTTTGTGAGACGCCCAACCACAGTTGATGGCGTAGCCAATAAGTATATCATGTGTAATTCAGCTTTTTCCATGGACTGGGAGGGGTATGTGAGATACCCAACCATGGTTGATGGTATACACATTGATGCCAAGAACTAGTCAATAACTACAACATATGATTCAGCTCCACCCATTTAATCCTCCAATTGCTGTTATTATTATTATTACTGAAAAAAAATGCTTATGATATTAAACATTCCAGGCCAAGTTGAATTTAAATTTTTTCCCAGGCACAAGGCAAAGTTAAAAAAGTTAACTATAGCATTGTTAGCTCAAGAATAAGGTGAAGCTAAACTGGTTTGCTTGCTTTCTGGGTCTTATAATCTCATGGAGTGAGCGGAAGGCTAGATTTGTGTCTGGTCTTGTTGGGTGGACCCAACAGGCCATAAAATATGTTGCTCCCTCCACTGGCATTGTTGTCCCAAAACTATGTTATCAGTTAATTCTTTCTTTAATCTTTAATTGTTGTAAGGTGTAATTTTGAAATCATCTGGCTTGAATGACAGTTTTACAAGAACCTTTCAACTGGGCTGAAAGACATCGTATGGAAAACGATTGATGAAGAAGAGGAAGAAGAGGCAGCGACAAATGGTTAGTATTTATTACCCATGGAGTGTTATAATGAGAAGTAAGAAATATTTTTGAAGAAAAAAGTGTAATTAAATAAAAAGTAGAGGGGAAATGACATTAGATGTTTTAGGCTGATGGTATGTGTATGAGAGAAGTACGTGGAAGTTATTGCAGTTAGAATTTAGATGGGTGCGATGAAATGGAAGTAGGAAATTATTGTCCATTTTTTTTAGCATTTGGGTTTTAGGTAGTGATTGGTTAATGTTTCAGGATAGGTTGAGAAGACCAAGATATAGACAAAAATAAATATGTTCTTGAGATAATTTTGGAGTAAATTTCCTTATTTATAAAACAAGAGGAATACAAGGGTAAACTTGAGTTAACCTTATTTTTTTTTAATAAAAAAGGATCGCAACAACATTGTTTTGACCATTTTTTTTAATCAATGGGTTCTTACTGGGTTTTATCTTGGGTTGATCAGGTTGTGGGTCGTCCTAGTTTTTGAATGGGTTGGGCTTGGTCAATCCCTTATATTTTCATAAACCCGGACTAGCACAGGCCCTAGGCTGGCCGGGTTCTAGGTCGACCTACAGGCAAGTCTGGGTTTATAACTAGGTTATTATACTATTATTAATTTCAATACTCAATATAAACTAAGAAAAAAATATATAATTATTTTTTTACATGTTTGTAACTTTGACAATATATATATATATATATATATATATATATATATATATATTAAGGGTAATACACGCAAGCACGCACCATCAACTACAAAGGATACAAAGATAGTAATTTTATCGTATATCACTACTAAATACAATTTTCTTTTTGTCTTCCTTTCTGCATTGTTTCTGTTTCAGTTTCTGTTTCTTTCAACCCGGGACACTAACCAAATACGATGTTAATGTTGCAAATAATAACAATAACAACAACAAGAACCAGTTTTAACTACCGGCTGGTCAAGTTTCAGTATGCATTTGCTCCTGCACCTCATATTATGTATGGGCATCATACTAATTCTATTTTGGATATCTTTCTCTGCAGGTGTTGCTCGGGTTACTGCACGATAATTGGCTTTCTTCCTTGAAATCATGAATCGTCAAGTGGTTTTCCTGTAAAAATCCAAATGTCGATTATTCATATGAATGTTGTCTGGTTTGTATGTATTTTTTCCTCCCTCAGTGTTATGAAGTTTAATGGGGGGGACATACTGTAGGTTTCAATGACATGTTCCTTGTGACCCCGAACAAACTCAATCCCTTGGCCTGGTTTTTGTCCAAACTGTGAATGTATCATAACATGTTTGCATAGTTCGGTTTTATTTTGAATGTATCATAGACCCATTTAAAGAAAGTTTTCTGTTATGTACACTCTCCCTCGTGTCTGGTTCTATGCTCCCAAACCCTCTGCCTGATTGCGATGCCCTTCGTTTATTCTAGGCAGCACGTCTGAGCGGGCTCCAAGCAAAATGGGCGGTCATGAGGGTGCTGTAAACAGCTTTTAAGTGCTAGAAAAGAGGGAGCAGGTCGACCATAATTACAGGGAAGAGGCGAGAAGGTGGGGTGCATGGTTTACCATCTTGATATGGTATTCCATTTTCCAGCCCTAAACAATTTTGGTTTGATGTTCCAGTCCCAAGGCTGCTTAAAGCTGCTGCTCGTGCAATGTTCCCTTCGGCAGGAGAGAATGAGACCAATAAAAGGATTGGAAACCCATGGAGGGGTTTTTCCATCTTGGTTTGTTACTCCATTTGCATGATTCCTTGGAGCAGTCCCTGTAATGTTTGCTTCTGCAGATGGGGGTGAGAGGCCACTTGATGTCTGAAGAGAGGTAGTGGGTCAAGTATAACACCTATGGAGATTAAATTAAAAATTAATGAGTTAATGTTTTCAACAAAGTTTTTTAATATAAAAAGAGGGTTGATGTACTTTCAGTGAAAGAGTTTCCCAAGGAATCTATTTCTTTAACATTTGCCATTATATTTTGATATTCTTTGTACTCGTCCATGTTTGGGCCAGAAAGTGGTAAAAATGGGTGGAATCAACCGACCTTTGTTTTTTATAAGGTCAGGATTGGAATTGATGGTTCAAAAGTATCACTATGTAATATGTTTCTTGATATTTTTTTATGTAGAAGGATGCAGAATAGTTGAAAGGTCCCGTGCTGAACATGATTGGCATGCTGTAGGTTCACAGTTCATCACATTCACCATGAGATGGATTTTGGAGAAGTTAAGAATGAAATCAACTCCAACTAACTCAAATACTCAACTTAAAATATTAGGTGAGATATTAGATGACATCCCAATAATAATTTTATATTATTTTTTAATATGCCTTTTCAAGTGAAATAGTTTGAACTTGAAACGTGTACAAGTTTAGATTACTTCGTGTTTAATTTTTATTATTAATTATAATAGAAGTGATGAGATTTGAATTCGTGATCACTTAGTTAAAATAATTTTATTTTACTCTCTAACAAAATATGATCTAAAATACAACTAGGGACATTTTTTATCTTTATTACGATTTGTTCATGAACAATGCAATGGACCAGCTAGAGAGGTTGAATTTTGTATTTGAATATGATGGATCAAGATTTTAATTATTTGTTGATTTTTTTCAAAAAATTACTTAGAACAAGGAACATGCGTGATTCAAAACCCTAATGAATCAAGGAGAAGTTTTGCAAAGAATATGGAGTTGCAAATATTGATGAAAGGCTTTACAGAACCTTAATAGGCTTAATAGGCTGCTTGATGTACCCAACTGCAACAAGACCATATATTATGAATGCTATTAGTCTACTCTGAAAATACATGTATTGTGCTAGTCAAATTCATTTTTAAGTAGCAAAAAGAATTGTCAGATATATCAAGGGTATGATTGATTATGGTCTGAGGTTGTGTTAGGTTAAAAATTTTACACTTCATGTTTATTCTGATAATGATTAGGATGATTATGTTGATAACATGATAAATACTTCATGTTATTGTTTTAGCTTTGGTTTTTTTTTCATGATGTTCTAAAAAGCAAGAAGTCATAGCTAAATTCAGAACAGAAAGAATATGTAGATGCTGTTGCTGCTATGAACCAAGCTCTCTAGATTAGGAAATTAATGGCAGACCTGCACATGGAGGAAAAGGATGTTGTTGCTGCTATGAACCAAGCTCTCTAGATTAGGAAATTAATGGCAGACCTGCACATGGAGGAAAAGGAAAGCACGTAGATACTTGTAGACTGCCGGGCCAAGGTACAATTTTAATTGTGTTTCATGGCAAAACAAAACATTTCAAGCTGAAACTCTATTTTCTAGGAGAGGTACAAAGAGAAGGAGTGATTTATTACAAAACAGAGAATCAAAATGTTGATATCTTGACCAAGACACTTTCCAAAGCTAGGTAGAGTTCTTGAGGCAAAGGCCTTGAGTCTGCAGCGCCAAAGCCAAAGAATAGTGTTGAATGATGTCCCAAGAGCTGCTGACGTGGAGATGAGTGGGCTACTGATGTTTGAGAAGTGTTGAGGTTTAATAAAACACATGCTGAACTGAAGTTATCAAAGTTTGTTAAGCTTGACCTAATCTTCTACTATTTTTTCTGTTATGTAACAAGTAGCAGCTGATTTCACTGTATTCTTTAATGCTCTTTCTATTTTGATAAGTTATATAAATAAGTACTTTGATAAACAATAAAAAATATTCATAAAGAGAAGTTTCAAAATTAAGTTTGTTTTGCCAGCCTTGCACTTTATTTCTGTCAAAAAAATCTACAGAGTTTTATTGTTTGATTAATTTTAATAACTGTTATGGATCTCCATTTTTGGTCATCGGAGGAGCTCTTTTGACAGATTTTGTCTCCATTTCCTTCTGATATTTTCATTAATAAAAAGAAAAAAGAAAATAATTCTTTGGCTATACATTTCCTTTT
>Ga0307518_10003399_pt1 | contig 11468 bp, 14 predicted proteins | sample 25_EM_MG_FD_203889 | JGI IMG/M metagenome (GOLD analysis project Ga0307518, IMG submission 203889) | Populus trichocarpa ectomycorrhiza microbial communities from riparian zone in the Pacific Northwest, United States - 25_EM | ecosystem: Host-associated > Plants > Roots > Unclassified | place... | reverse complement strand
TCACGCCGTCGACCCGTTCGCGGCCCGCCAAGGTGGAGGTGCTGGGGCGGTTCCTGGCGGAGCGGCTGTCACGGCCGGCGTGGCGGCTGGACGAATGATCCGCGCAATATCGCGCGTTGGTTGCGGGCCACCCCGTCGGGGCCACGGCCGGGCTCGTGTCCCTGTCGGTGCCTGACCCCAAGGTGGACACGAGCCCGACGGTGGTGAGCTTCAGGTATCGGCCGGGTGGTGCACGCCGTCATTGGTCGGCACCGGCCCCAGCTCGAACGGGTTGACGCCCGCCAGGCAACCCACGTTGTAGCCGTATTCGTTCGGGTTGGAGCGGCGCCGGTGGTGGGTATAAATGCCGCAGCGGGAACAGAAGTAATGCTCGGCCACGTGGGTGTGGAACTGGTACAGCGTCAGCACGTCGGCACCCTGCACAACGCGCAATCCGTCCAGCGGCACGCCGGCCACGATGGCGCCCTTGCGGCGGCACAGCGAACAGTCGCAGCGGCGCGGATCGACGATCCCGTCCGGCAGTGTGAGCTCCAGCACCACGGCGCCGCAATGGCAGGAGGCGCGGTGAATGGGTTCGATGGTGGTATTGCCGACCTGCCTGATCATGTCCAGCTCCCGGGATGAGTCAATAAGCCTCTCCATTGTAGGTCACGAGCTTGGGCTACACTGGCGGCCACGTCGATCACCGCTACCACTGGAGCCGCGCATGCCCACCGTTCAGGACACGATTTTATTGGCGGCCTATAACGCCGACATGAACCGCAAGCTGTACGACGCGGCGGCGCGCCTGCCCGCGCAGGAACTGCACGCCGACCGGGGCGCGTTCTTTGGCTCGCTGCTGGGAACGATGAACCACCTGATCGCGGCGGACACGATCTGGCTGACGCGCTTCGCCCGCCATCCCGCCGGGTTTGCCGCGCTGGCGCCGTTGCGCGATGCCGCCATCCCGAGCGACCTGCAACAGCAGTACGGCGACGACCTGCCGATGCTGCAGGCGCACCGCACACGGCTCGACGGCTTCATCACGGGGCTGGCGGCGCAGCTGCGCCAGGAGGACCTGGACACCACGCTCACGTACCGCAACACGCGCGGCATCGAACACCACAAGCACTTCGGCGCCGTGCTGCTGCACTTCTTCAATCACCAGACCCACCACCGCGGCCAGGCCAGCACGTTGCTGACGCAGGCCGGCATCGACATCGGCGTCACCGACCTGCTGCTGCTGGTCGACGACGCATGAAGTCCCACGACCTTCAGCCGTTCGCGCCGGCCACGGGCGCCAGCGCCTGCATGATCTGCAGCACGGCAGGTCCCAGCAGCACCACGAGCAGCGCCGGGAAGATAAAGAAGATCAGCGGGAACAGCAGCTTGGTCGCGATCTTGGCCGCCTGCTCCTCCACCAGCTGGCGGCGGCGCGTACGCAGCTGCTCGGATTGCACGCGCAGCGCCACGCCCACGCTGGTGCCGAAGCGGTCCGCCTGGATCAGCATTTTCACGAGCGCGTCGACATCCTCCACGCCGGTGCGCAGCGCCAGGTTGCGCAGCGCCTTGTCCTTGGCGCTGCCGGCCCGCAGTTCCAGCGTGACCAGTTGCAGCTCCTCGGCCAGCGTCGCGCTTTTCAGGCCGATCTCGGCGCCCACGCGCGCCAGCGCGGCGTCCATCGCCAGGCCCGCCTCGACGCAGACCGTCATCAGGTCCAGCGCGTCCGGGAAGGTTTCGAAAATCTCGCGCTGCCGTTCGGCGATCTTGCGCTTCAGGACAAAGTCGGGCAGGTAGTAGCCCACGGCGGCGGCCAGCACGAGCCACAGGATCGTCATGCTGGCCGCGCGGTCCGGCGCCTGGCGCAGCGCGATGTACATCAGCAGCGGCAGTCCTACCGTCAGCGCCGTTTTCCCGGCGTGGAACAGGCCGGGCGTCGTCGCGCCGCGCCAGCCGGCATGGATGAAACGCAGCCGCATGGGCGAGCTCTCCCACCCTTCGGCGGGGACCGACAGGCGGGCCAGCGACGCGGCCAGTTGCGCCAGCCCTTGCAGCCAGTTGACACGCGGCGCCGCGCGCGTTTCGCGTTCGTCCAGCGCCGTCAGACGGCCCTTGACGGGGTCGCGCGTCAGCAACAGCAGCGCCAGCGCGACGATGCCGAAGATGGCAATGAACAGCACCGCAAGGATCAGCAATTGGGAAGTCGTCATGAGTGAAAATTCCTTACACGCGCAGGCGGATCAGCTTGCGGATGGCCAGCACGCCGGCCAGCATCATCATGGCGGCGCCGCCCAGCATCTTGCGCCCGTTCGGATCGGTCATGAGCACGCCCATCGTTTCCGGATTGGCCAGGTACATCATGCCGCCCGCGCCGAAGGGCAGCAGGCACAGGATCCATGCCGACATGCGGCCCTCGGCCGACAGCACGCGCACTTGTCCCAACAGCTTGTGGCGGTCGCGGATGATGGCGCTGATGGACGTCAGCAGCTCCGTCAGGTTACCGCCCGTCTCGCGCTGGATCAGCACCGCGACGACAAAATATTGCAGGTCCATGCTGGGCACGCGCTGCGCCAGGTTGTTCAGCGCATCGCCCATCGCGACACCGAAATTGACCTCGTCGAAGGCGGCGCGGAACTCGTCGCCCAGCGGCGCGCCCATCTCGTCGCCCACCAGTTTCAGCGCCGTCGGAAAGGCGTGGCCGGCCCGCATGGCGCGGCTCATCATGTCCAGCGCTTCCGGCAACTGGCGCTCGAACTTCGCCATCCGGGCGGTGCGGGTGCGCGACAGGTGCAGCAGCGGCAGCGCGCCGACGCCGGCGGCTGTCAGCAACATCGCCGGGCCGGGCAGGTGCAGCACCAGCGCCAGCAGCAGGCCAGCGATCAGGCCACCGATGCAGATGCACAGCAGGCGTCCGAGCATATAGCCGGCGCCGGCCTGCAGCAGCATGCGGTCCAGCGTTGCGCTGCCGGGCAGCCCGCGCAATAACTGGTGCAGGTCGGGATTGGCGGCCAGGCGGCGTTCCTTGACGATCGTGACGTCCGTCGCCTTCGTTTCGCCGCCGATCACGCCGCGCAGCCGTCGCGCCACGCGCTCCGCCTCGGGGTTGCGGTGCGTGCTCCAGCCAACGTAGACGCCCCATACCAGCAGCAGCACGGCGGCGAAGATGAGGAGCAGCAGCAGGACGGTCGTGCTCATGTCAGCGCGGCTCGAAGACGTGCGGCGACAACGTCACGCCAAAGGTACGCAGGCGCTCGGCAAAGCGCGGCCGCACGCCGCTGGCGCTGAAGTGGCCCAGCACCGTGCCGTCGTCCGTCACGCCGGTCTGCTTGAACGAGAAGATCTCCTGCATCGTGATGACGTCGCCTTCCATGCCCGTCACCTCAGAAATCGACAGCACCTTGCGCTTGCCGTCCGTCAGGCGCGAGACCTGCACCACGACGCCGACGGCGGCGCTGATCTGCTGGCGCATCGCCCGCGGCGGCAACGTGCCGGCGGCCATGCTGACCATGTTTTCCAGGCGCGTCAGCGCATCGCGCGGCGTGTTGGCGTGGATCGTCGCCATGGAACCCTCGTGGCCCGTGTTCATCGCGCCCAGCATGTCCAGCGCCTCGGCGCCGCGTACCTCGCCCAGGATGATGCGGTCGGGCCGCATCCGCAGCGCGTTGCGCACCAGCGCGCGCTGCGTCACTTCGCCCTTGCCCTCGATATTCGGCGGGCGCGTTTCCAGGCGTACCACGTGCGGCTGCTGCAGCTGCAGTTCCGCCGCGTCTTCCACCGTGACGATCCGCTCGTTCTGGTTGATGAAGCCGGAGATCACGTTGAGCATCGTCGTCTTGCCGCTGCCCGTGCCGCCCGAGATCAGGATGTTGACCTTGGCCTTGCCCAGTCCCTGCAGCACTTCGGCCATGTCGGCCGTGACGCTGCCATACGACACCAGGTCGGCCAGCCGCAGAGGATCGGCGGAAAAGCGCCGGATCGACATCACCGGGCCGTCGATCGCCAGCGGCGGAATGATGGCATTGACGCGCGAGCCGTCCGGCAGGCGCGCGTCGACCATCGGGCTCGATTCGTCGATGCGGCGGCCCACGCGCGAGACGATCTTGTCGATGATCTTCATCAGGTGCGCGTCGTCCGTGAACGTCACGTCGGTCAGTTCCAGCTTGCCGCGCCGCTCGACATACACCTGCTTGTGCGTGTTGACGAGGATATCGGAGACGGTCGGGTCTTCCAGCAGCGGCTCGAGCGGCCCGAAACCCAGCATCTCGTTCTGGATGTCGCGCGTCAGCGTCTTGCGCTCGGCGTCGTTGATGACGACCATCTCTTCTTCCAGCAGGCGCTCGACGAGCAGGCGCAGCTCCTGGCGGATCTGGTCGGACGTCAGGCGCTGCATGCTCTCCAGGTCGACGCGGTCCAGCAGCGCTTCGTGAATGCGGCTTTTCAGCTGGTGATAGGCGCGGTTGTCGATCGGGCCACGCTGGGCCGTCGGGCGCGGCGTGCCGCTCGACAGGCGTTCGCGCAGGGAAGAGGGCATATTCATCGTATCGCTTCCAGGTTATGCCGCGCGGCGCTTGAACAGGCGCGTCATCAGGCCGGCTGCGTGCTGCGGTGCCGCGTCGCCCGTCAGGTCGCGCGCCATCGCTTCGAGCGCGGCGCTCAACGGGCTGTCGGGCATCAGGCGCGTGACCGGCACGCCCTGGTTGACGGACTTCGCCGCCGCGTCGTAGTGGTTCGGCATCGTGCGCAGCGAGGGCGTGTCGAACGCCTCCTCCAGGTCGCGCAGGCGGATGTCGCTGTGCTTGTCGTGCCGGTTGACGATCAGTTCGACCTTGTCGCGGCCGTAGTCCAGGTTGCGGAACACGGTCAGCAGGCGCTTGCCGTCACGGATGTACGGCAGCGTCATTTGCAGTACCGGATAGATCGTGTCGGCATGATCGAGCGCGCGGATGCTGACCGGGTCCAGGCTGCGGCCCACGTCCAGCACGATGAAGTCGTACTGGCGCCGTGCCAGCTTGACGATGGCGTCGATATGCTCCGGCTTGACGTCGGTGGCATGCGCCGGATCGGACGGCGCCGCCAGGACGCTGTAGTTCGGGGTGACGGCGACCATGCTCGATGCCAGGAACGACGGGTCCAGGCGGTGGATCTGCGAGGCCACGTCCGACAACGTCGCCAGCGGCTTGATGTCGGAGACGAACAGCGACGCGTCGCCGAACTGCAGGTTCATGTCGATCAGCGCCACGCGCTTGCCGGCCGACAGGGCATAGGCCAGGTTCGTTGCCAGGAACGTCGAACCGCTGCCGCCCTTGCAGGAGATGAAGGCGAGTACCTTGCCGTTGCTGCCGCCCTGGTTGCCCAGCTTCTCGGCGACGCGGTCGAGCGCCTGCGCCAGCGCTGCCGGCGGCGGCACCGCCGGCAGCACTTCGCGCACGCCGGCGCGCATGGCGCGCAGCAGGAAGTCCTGCGACTGGTCCGCCGACAGAACGATGAACGACATGCGCGGGAACAGGTGGCCCAGGCGTTCGAGCCCGTCCAGTTCACCTTCGTCGGCACGCGGCTGGTCGACCACGAGCACGTCCGGCACGGCGTCGTCGGCCAGCGTCGTCAGCTTGGCCGGCGTGCCGGCAATCATGTCGACTTCGTCGGTACCGGGGCGGTTGCGCAGCACGCGCGCCAGTTCGATCAGCTGGCGGTCGTCACGCGAGAGGATGGCGATTTTCACGGTGCGTCCCTTACTTCGTGCTGCCGAACGCAGCGCTGTCGGCATGCCCGGCCGGCGTCACGTACGACTGCTGGTAGTTGGCATACGCCGCCACGGCGGCCTGGCCGTCCGCACCCGACTCGGGATGCGGCCGCGGTGGGATGATCTGGCTGGCGACGATGGCGCGCATGGTGGCGCCGGACGTTGTGCGGGTGGCCGGCGCGCAGGCGGCCAGGCAGACGGCCGCGCTCGCGACGATGAGTGTGCGGGTGATCATGGCTTGACCTTCGAAGTCTCGGGTTGCTGGAAGCCTTCCTGGCGGCCACCAAGGAAGAACATGCCGCGGGTCGGTTCGATATAGTCGTCCGTCGGCAGGCGCGGCTTGTCCGCCAGCGGCTTGGCCAGGTGCGGCGTGACGATGAAGACGAGCTCCGTGCGGTCGTTCTGGAAGTCGCTGCTGCGGAACAGCGTGCCCAGGACCGGCACGTCGCCCAGGAACGGGAAGCGCTTGATATTGCTCGTCACGTTATTGCGAATCAGGCCGCCGATGGCAAAACTCTGGCCATCCTGCAGCTGCACCGTCGTGCTGGCGCGGCGCGTCGTGAACGACGGCAGCAGCGCCGTCGCGTTGTTGGTGCTGCCCGGCAGCGTGATGCCGATGCCTTCGCGGTTCAGTTCCGATACCTCCGGCGCCACGCGCAGGTTGATGCGTCCCCCCGCCAGCACCGTCGGCGTGAACTTGACGGCGACGCCGTATTCCTTTTCTTCCAGCGTGATCGTATTGGTACCCGAGCCGTTGTTCTGCGCGACCGGGATGAAGATCTTGCCGCCCGCGAGGAAGCTGGCTTCCTGGCCGCTGATGGCCATGACGGTCGGCTCGGCCAGGATCTTGACAAGGCCATCGCGCTTCTCGCCATCGATGGTGACGCGACCAACGCTGTTGGCGATGATGCCCAGCGACCCGGCGCCACCGGTCAGCAGGCTCGATACCAGGCCATACGTGCCGCTGCTGCCCGTGGTGGTGCGGCTGACGCTGGCCCCCAGCTGGTCCACCAGCGACTTCGAGATCTCGGCGATCTTCACTTCCAGCATGACCTGCTGCGGTGCCGCCACCTGCAGCATGTTCAGCACCTTCGCGCTTGTCGCGGCGGGTGCCGGCGCCGGTGCCGCTGCCGCCGTTGCACCCACGCCGCTGGGCGGTGGCGAGCCGGCGCCCGGGTTGGATGCAGCGGCGGCGGCTTCGGTAGCCGCTTCCTGGAACGACGTGGCGAGGCTCACGAGTTGCGCGGCCACCACCGAGTCGCTGACCATGCCGGACAGGATCAGCGCATTGCCGGAGCTGCCGATGCGCACGTTCTTCTCGGCCGGGAACAGCGTGTCGAACTGATCGCGCAGCGCCGCCGTATCGACGCGCACATCGATATCGAAGACCGTCGAACGGCCGTCGCGCGTCGACACGATCAGGTTGGTCGAGCCCACGCTGCGCGCCACCAGCACCACTTCGCTGGCATTGGGCACGACGATGTTGGCGACTTCGGGCGCACCGACCGAGACCTGGCTGGCCGGCGAGCAGAAACGCTTCAGCAGCGATTTGCCGCGGACCAGCTCGAGGCGGCCCGTGCCGGCACGGCCGTGCAGGTCGATGCAGTCGGGGGCAGCGGCGGCGGCGTTGGCGGCGTTTGCCAGCAGCGCCAGCGCGGCGGCGAGAACGGTGTGACGGGGAAGCGACTGCATCATGGCACGGCCTTGGTATTGAACGATTGCGGAGCGGCGTCAAGGCCGCGGATGACCATCACGCCCTCAGGCGCGGGTTGTGCCCGGGCGACGGGCGCCGGACGCGCTACTGCCACCGGCTGCACCGGTGCCGGTACGGGCGCCTTTGCGGGCGGCAGGCCCAGTACGGATTCGCGCGTGGCGCCACCCGTGTTGGCCGGTTGCGGATCGACCTGGTTACGCAGCACCAGCGACAGCGTGCCGATGCTGCGCGCCAGGTCCAGTTTTTCCACTTCGTCCGGCGTCAGTTCCAGCGTGACGGCGTTGACGACCTTCGGCTTGGTGTCGTCGCGATTCGATTCCTGGGCGACGGCCAGCACGAGAATCCGTTCCAGCACGATCTTCGAAATCGACTGTTCGCGCGCACCGTTGTCGGCCGCCGTCTCCTGCAGGTTGACCAGGATGTCGACGTAGTTGCCCGGCAGTGCGAAACCGGCCACGCCGACGACGTCGTTGACGCGCACCGTCATGGCACGCTTGCCGGCGGCAACGACGGCGGACAGGCCGCCGGTCGTGCCGGCCGGCGCCAGCTTCGTCTCCAGCACCGCTTCGCCGCGGCCGATATCGGTGCGCGTGACGCGGCCCTCCAGCGCCTTCAGGTCCGTGATGGCGCCGGGCGGCACGGCGCCGGCCGGCCACTCGATCAGCTGGACGTTTTCGCCGGTCAGGCGCACGCCCTGCGTCAGGTCGACCGCGGCAATTGCCACCTTCGTACCAGTGCCGGCGCCTTGCTCGTTCATCCATTTGGCGGCCACTACCACGGCGGCCAGCGCCAGGAACAGGGCCACGCCGATGATCAGCAGGGATCGGGAATTTTTCATTGCAGGTTCTCCAGCGGGCCGCGCTCGCGGCGGTCCAGTTCGGGCGCATGACCGGGCAGGCTGCCGGCGGCGAAATAGTTGTCCCACGCCCAGTCGAGGGTGCGGCGTGTCAGCTCAGGGGCGCGGTCTTCGTAGCGCGCCAGGTCGCGCAACTGGCGTACCAGGTCGCGCGGGTAGCAGGCCAGCAGCGGCACGTCGCGCTGGCGGTGGCAGTCGAGCAGATAATCGAAGACGTCCGCTTCGAACGTCACGCCCGCCTGCGCGCACGCCTGGCGGAACAGCTGCGCGTACTCGTCGGCCGAGGCCGGCGGCACTTCGATCTTGTAGCCGAGCCGGCGCAGGAACGCGCCGTCCGACAGGCGATGCGGCACGAAATTCGACGAGAACACGACGATTACGTCGAACGGTACCTGGAACGTGTGGCCCGTGTGCAGCGTCAGGTAATCGACATTGCGGTCCATCGGCACGATCCAGCGGTTCATCAGCGCCTCGGGCGAGCAGCGCTGGCGCCCCAGGTCGTCGATGATGAAGATGCCGTTGTTCGATTTCAGGTGGGGCGGGGCCTGGTACAGGCGCGTGTGCGGGTCGAAGCGCAGGTCGAGCATGTCCAGCGTCAGTTCGCCGCCGGCCAATGCGGCCGGACGACGCACGCCGCGCACCCAGCGCATGTCGGGCGCGCTGCCGCGATCGAAGCCGGAGCTGGCGGCCACCGGCTCGCCGGTGGGCTGGTGTTGCACGGCGTCGTAGAACGGCACCACTTCGCCGTCGACCATCAAGGCATATGGCACGGCGATGGCGCCGGACAGCAGGTCGCGCAGGCGCTCGGCCAGGTAGGTCTTGCCGCTGCCGGCCAGGCCATGCAGGAACAGCGCACGGCCCGAATTCATCGCCGCGCCCAGCTGCGCCAGCACGCGCGGGTTGACGACGATGCCGTCGAATACCTGCGCCATGTGCGCGTGCGTGACGTGCACGCCCGCCACGATCTGCGCATGCACCTGCGCTGTATAGGCGGCGAGCGTGACGGGCGCGGGACCGGCATAGGCATTGCGGCCCAGTGCTGCGGCGGCGCGCAGGCGCCCCGTTTCCGTCAGCAGGTAGGCGATATCCGCATCGGTGCCGCTGTTGCCGGCCCGCGCGACTTCGCATAATTTTTCAGCGCGCAGGAACGCGACCAGCGGGTCGATGACGCCGATCCCCAGTTTCAGGTGCGACGCCAGTTCCGCCATCCGCAACTGGCCACGCTGGTGCAACAGCTTGGCGACCAGCTCGGCCAGGAACAGGAAGGGCAGGCCCGTGTCGTCCACGGTGCGCGGAGCGCGCGCATCGGCCGGCGCGGTCGTCATGTCGCTCACAGCGGCAGTTCCCCGACCAGTTGCAGCCACAGGATGCAGATCACGGTACCCGTGGCGATGGCGACGGCGTACGGCAGGCGTCCACTGGCGGCAGCCGGTACGGCGATGCCGTCGGCCAGGCCCGTCAGGCCGGCATGCAGCATCGTCTGGTATGTGTTGTTCAGCAGGCGGCCCAGGCTGCGCTGCCACGCGGCGACGGCCAGTGCCAGCACGCCGCCGGCCAGCAGCGTGGCAATGGCGACGGTGACGATGTCGCCGGCGCCGACAAAGGCGCCCACCATCGCCAGCAGCTTGACGTCGCCCGCACCCATCAGGCCGAGCACGTACATCGGCAGCAGGATGGCCAGGCCCAGCGCCAGGCCGCCCAGCGCGGACAGCATTCCCACGCTTCCCATCGGCGTACCGAACAGGCCCGCACCCGCCGGCAGCAGCGCATGCAGCGCCAGCGCCAGCAGCGTTCCCGGGAACACGATCGCGTTCGGAATGCGGCGCGCGCGCAGGTCGTGCCGGACGGCCAGGGCCAGCAGGACGAACAACAGGGCGAGGGGAAGCAGGTACAAGGAAGACTCCGTGGAAAAGAAAAGTCCGGAACGGGCGGGCCGGCTCCGGACAGACTGCGAGCCAGCAGTGATTACTTGATCAGACCAGCCACTTTCGTGAACATGTTTTTCACGCTGGTGCCCAGCGTGGTGACGGCAGCGGCGATCACGGCGGCGATCAGTGCGGCGATCAGAGCGTATTCGATGGCGGTTACGCCGGTTTCGTCGTTGATGAAGTTTTTGATGGAGTTCATGGTTGTCCTTATGGGTAGATGTGGGTCATGCGCTCGTCCATGCGGCCAGCACCGCAATGAAGCCGACAACTGCGACCAGGACCGTCAGGACAATGTGCGACATCGTCGCGCTACCCGTGCGTTCGTACTGCTGCTGCTCCGGGAAGTCTTCTTTGTCGTACACGTCCGCTCCTGTTCATTGCCGTCGCCGCATGAAGGAATGCGCAGCGCATGAACAGCATCATACGCAGCGAGGACCATCGCCGCATCCGTCAAACCTCCCCTTTTATCTGGTACTTGGCGCCGCCCCGTCGTGGGACATATGTCCTACGCGCCAGCCCGTGGCCACTGGCGGTCAGGTGCCCAGGCCGTGCCTGGTGGCGTAGACGTACAGCTCGAGCCGGTTGGCGACGTCGAGCTTCTGGTAGATGGCGGTCAGGTGGTTGCGCAAGGTGCGCTCGGAAATGAAGGCGCGTTCGGCCAGCTCCTTGTTCAGGGCGCCCTTGCCCTGCACGATCATGCCGATCACTTCACGCTCGCGCGCCGTCAGCGAGGCGATGCGTTGCGCTTCCGGGTTGGCGGCCGGCGCCGGCGCGACGATCTGGCCCAGCAGCGCTTGCATCAGCGACTGGTCCAGCCACAGCTCGCCCATATGCACTTTGCGTACGGCGTTCAGCACTTCCTCGGTCGCCGCTTCCTTGCCGACGACGCCGCGCGCGCCCAGCTTGACGGCGGCCGTCAACGTGGCCTGGTCGCGGTTGGCGCTGAGGATGACGGCGCGGGTGACGCCGTTCGACAGCAGTGCCGGCAGGATCTCCAGCGAGCTGCTGCCCTTCAGATCCAGGTCGAGCAGCACGATGTCGGGACGCTGCGCCGCGCACAGCGCGACGGCTTCTTCGGCGGTACTGGCGCTGCCGACCAGCGCCAGCGCGGGCGCCTCGGCCTGAATCAGGCGCTCCAGCCCCCACAGCATCGTCTTGTGGTCATCCACCAGCAGGATGCGGATGGTCATGGTGTCTCCGGTTTCAACATGGGGTCAGATGGGAATGCGGATGCGCAGCAGCGTGTGCTGC
>Ga0307518_10003398_pt1 | contig 11472 bp, 7 predicted proteins | sample 25_EM_MG_FD_203889 | JGI IMG/M metagenome (GOLD analysis project Ga0307518, IMG submission 203889) | Populus trichocarpa ectomycorrhiza microbial communities from riparian zone in the Pacific Northwest, United States - 25_EM | ecosystem: Host-associated > Plants > Roots > Unclassified | place... | reverse complement strand
TTTTTGCAACGTCATAGACTCATAATCAAATATGCTACAAGCAGCAATTTATGCAACATTATATTCAAGTACAAGACAAGAGCAGCACAATGCAGCAACTAAATTGAAAGTGGCCTAAATTTGACGTGCAAGTGAATAGTCACACAAAGTGAGGACATTTTCCACAACATTCAGAATACAGAACAGTGCATGACTAAATGCAACTTGGAAACTATTTGCTTATTAAAATCTTCTAAACAAAACAAGAGCAGCACAAATGCGGTAACTAAATTGAAAGTGGCCTAAATTTGACGTACAAGTGAATAGTCACACAAAGTGAGGACAGTTTCCACAAAATTCAGAAAACAGAACAGTGCATGACTAAATGCAACTTGGAAACTATTTGCTTATAAAAATCTTCTAAACAAGCAAACCCGGCGAATATGTAAAATTCACCAACTGTATCAGTGTGTATAGATTTTCTTACCTTGGAATATTGGATATCAATAGATAAGATGCCCGGCTTGCTAGTTTTGTGAAGTGGATGGCTAGAAAGTTGGGTGTACCTCTCTAGAGCACCAATAGGAGCCAATGTTGGAGGAATCTAACAGTGAAAAGGGGAAGAGAAAGACAAGCATCAAATCAGTCAAGCAGCACATACAAAACAAGAGGCTGTAACTTCATTCATTCCTTATACTCTTTACTAAATCATGCAACGAGATATGATTTGAAAAACGATTCAACCAAAATAGAGTATCTAAATCCACAATCTACCAACAAAAATTAAGTAGTCCTACATTAACATGAATCAATACCTGCCGCTTTTTCCGCTGTTGTGAAAGAGTTGCATTACAGTCTGTAAGCTCTGTAATGATGCTAGCAGAAATTCCAGGTCGTACTCTCTTCCCAGGTTGACCCAAATCATCATCCTCGGCAGCTATGGTGATTCCAACATAACTTAAATACATATTGATAAGAAACTTTAGAAAAACTGAAAAACCAAAAAGGATAGAAGAGAAAAACCTCGTTTTCCATTGCTAAGAACTGAAGCATTTTCTGTAACAGCTTCTGATGCAGACATGGGTATCTGCCTCTCAGCTTGTGCAAGCAATGACCTTGCTTCATCTCTTTCTTTTTTAAGTCTTGCAATTACACGGCAAGCAGCATCATGCTGCCAAAATAAGAAACAACACAACCAGAGTCCATGTGCTGGATAAGTAAATTATGCAAGTGCTAATATCAATAATCCAACCTACAATGTTTTTTCAACCAATGAAAAGAAAAAAAAAAAAAAAAGATAAAAGAGAAACTAGAACTAGCGTAAAAACTTTAGGATTGAGCCTATGAAAAAGCAAGAACATGGAAATTAGGATTGGACCTGTACGAAAGCTAATGTGGAGTATAAAAAAATTGAAAATAAAATTTCAAAATACCATTTAACTTCCAGGGTCTTAGATGATAACATTTATGCAAAATGTTGGGGGTGCAGCAATTTCAATAGTTCCAAATCCTTTGCAGAAAGGAGGCAGCTTCAAATTGGGAAGAATAAACAGACCATTCTACCACAACAATAGACCTCACTGAAATAGAGCCTTCATGTTAACAGGCAATGTTATAACTCTCTAGATCAGTAAAGAAAAAGGAAAATTCCATTTCGGTTGAAAGTCATATCAAAAGCCACCACTGGATCAGTAAGAACACTGATACATTGCTAATTTCACAAACAACAAGGATTAAGGGTTCGTGATCATTGTGAAGATGAAACAATAATAAACCAAACGAGATTAAAATGAAGCCAAGTGAAAAAGTAAGCAACAATATTTTTAAACAACGCTCAAATAACAAAAATTAAATAATAGATGCAAAAAATACAAATCAGCATTTGCAGTTAAGATGATATACCAAACATGCCCTGTCAAAAGCACAGCATATTAGCAAGCATTTAATGATGAGGCTATTACCTGGTATAATGCATGACTTAGCTCTTGCCTTGCTGTATGTAATTGTTGCTCCAATGCAAAGTTGGACAACATTAGGCCATCCCATTCCTGCAATTAGATCAAGAAAGAATTTACAAACAAAATCAAATGAAAACATATTAGTAAAATAAGCTCAATTAAAGAGTGTAACTAAGCCACCATGATAATTAGCACTTGTTAATGAACAAATTAAAGGCACTAAAGGATTCCCTAGTGAAAAAATTTAGTCATCTAAGAATGGAGTAGATGAGGAAATTAAAACATTTCAAGGAGAACAAATATGGCAGTCGTACATGATTGAACTCTAGGGAAGCTTAAAATCTATACTGTAAAGGATAAAGAACATGACATTTGATAGAACCAGGAATGGAGGCTTATCAACGTCATAGCAATAATTTGAGGAGAACTAGATGGAGGCAAGCATCCCTCTCATATATGTTACAAGTAAAACAGTTAATTATTTGAAGCCTTATAACTTGAAAAGTGAAGAAATACAGAGAAGAGTTTACAACTTTACAGTGACACCTATCTTAATGCCACACTATTATTATCATGTGAAGCTAGAAGTTAGAAAGTCAACAAAAAGGGTATCATATGGTTGATAAACATACATTCTGGAACATCCCAAGCATCCCAGGGATGCTAGCAGTCTGTACAGTTCTCGGCTTCACGATCTACAAGAAATCCAAAAAAAAACTAATCAAGTATAGAAAATGGTTGATGCTGCAACAGTGGGATATAAAGACTTCAATAACAATCAAAACAAAGAACTAGAAATAAACATACTTTGCCTGTTTTGACTGGAACAATATCATCCATGGTAAGTGGTTCCCCGGTAATTGGGCATTTTCCATATTCCTGATTAGAAAATAAACAACAATGCAAGCTTTATCAAGCGTAATACCAAGTTTCCTGAAAAGAAACTTTATAGATCAGTGCAGTTCAAAGTGAAGCTCAATTTTATAGATTCGGCAAACAAAAAACAGCCGTAGGCAACAAAAGCTACACCTCCCTCCCTCCTGTAATACAAGGAACTTGTTCTTGCACGTCCGAAAAGATTTGGAAAGACACGAAAATCCTAAATAAATCTTGGCTAGTTTTTTTGTCACCTCAGTGTTGCAAACCCTAACCTTTGCAATTTTTAATACTTACTCGGTAATTACACAAAATAACCAACACAAGTAGCTTCAACAATTTCATTGATGACGCTGTTAGCCTATAACATCTCGCCCGTTTATTCAAGCATACAAAAAAAAATATCAAAATCTCTGTTGCTCTACCAATACTCTAAGAAGCCAAAAAGCAAAACCCTAAAGAAATAGAAGCTAAAACCCTAGAATTTAAAAAACAAAACAAAAAAAGCAAAATATACCGATATGTGTCTCTCGATTAAGCGCTTCTCATATAAAAGCCCAGACTTCTTCGAAACGACGGGCTGTTCCGGAACCTCGCCGGATACTGTCCGGAAAAAAAACAGAGATCGATAAGAAACTACAGAAGATAAAAGAAAAACAAAGTTATCAAGAAAGCGAGAAACTTACTTGAGCAATGCATTGTGGACAGAGAGGTTAGGGTTTATCTGGCGACTGGCTAGAGCTACAGCTTAATTAAGTAAAATGAAAGATTATTAGGGGGGAAATTGAGCAGCAGCAGCAGCAGCTGGAGCAAGAAAGAGGCAGGACTTTAATTGCTAGCTAGGGACTGTAATATCTGTTATGTGTGTAGGGATAGAAGACCGACCGATCTAAGTGAAGGGGTTGGGTTTTTGGCCCATTAATGAGTTTCTCATGGCCCAATTTGTTTTTGTAACCCATTCACCATATGATGGCCGTATTTTTATTATTAAAATTTGATTTGAATTTTCTGAATTTTTTTTAAAATAATATTATTTTAGTTTTTTTAAATAAAAATCTTGAAACGAGACCAATTTTTTTTTAACTATAATTAACCTACCCAACCTGCAAAAACTGGAGCCTTATAACAGGTTTTTGTAGTTATTTATTATTATTATTATTATTAATATGAATGTTCGAACCAGTTTATATATATCTTGACTAATTTTACAGTTCCTGAAGTTAACGACCATGTAAGTTTTCAATAACCCTGAGATTTATGGGATTCGAACTTATGATCTCTAAAAAACAAATTTAAAACCCGACTAGTTGAGTTGTATTTCTCGGGATTGAGTAGTCACGTTTTTATTCATGTAGATTGTAGATAGAGACGCATATTTTATATGCCTATTCTTATAAATAGATAGGGCTTTGCCCACGTCAGGATGAACATCTTTGGGAAACATGATGAATTTGTAATGTACATCTGAGAGATTCCAAAGTTATTCAGATTTCGATCGGTTCAATATTACTGATAAGCTAAAATATATCCCCCAACAAATTTGATCCTCTCTGTACATATAATAAAAATTACTGCTTGTAATTTGAATTTCAGAATCCTTAGAATTAATGTTTTAGTTCTGATTAGAACTTAAAGCAGAGGAAAAACAATATAGATAAGGAAACCTTGAATTAGATGCTAATCACTTGCCATGGCCTGCAAAGTTTTATATACCCTCCTCTCATCCTGTCACGAGTCATGGCTCTGCTTTGTGTGGAGGACCCAGTTCCCCACATGCCTGATATATACACAGTAGAATCTGCACTCTTAACTTTAGCTGCACCAAATCGAATTTCTTAAGATTTTATGCGATAACAGACATGATCCGTCAAGCAATTATAGCTGGGATCGCAGAAAGTTTAGGAAAGTGACAGAAATATGCTGAACAACTCCAAGTGATAAAGATCATGATCAGGTAAGCGTTAGTCTATCAGCACGAGGTGGTGGCCAATGAATGGATAGTTGAAGGAAGCTGGCTGTTTGTGGAATCCGTAGGAGAAACCGTTATATTCTGGGCGAAATCAGAAGCAAAATCAGTCTGGGAATCATCTTGAACATGCACTGTAATTCTCTTCTTCTGTATTTTAATCATGTTTTCAAGAAGAAATCTAGATACTGTGTAGTTATTTGTTCTTGTTTTTCCATCGTATCTTCATAAAACTTGTAATGAAATTTCAATCAATATAAAGATTTCATTCCATTTCTAGTTGCATCTGTTGATCTATAGATGTTTTTCTAATCTTGAAGTTATAGCACTTTAACTTCGATCCATCCATCTCAACAACTGGACAGAACTCCTTGGCGTGATATGAAACAGTATTTTAAATCTTGTGTGTCCGTTCTTTTATTCAGTTCTGTTATTTTTTTCATTAAATTGGTTTGTTCTTGGTGATTTGTGTTGAATCTCGAGTCCCAAATACTTGCCAACACTAATTTAAATGGAAATGATTAGGTAGGTCATGGCTAAGGGTGTAATCTCAAGGATCTTGATAATTAAACAAAATCTTGTCATTTCATTTCAGCTACAAAAATCATCATCTAGAGGCTAGCTATAGCACTTGCTGAGGTTCCCATTTGGAATATTGGATAAAAGCAGCCGTGTGAAAAGTTGGTTTGTCGATAAATTTCCTTCCTTCTTCCGACCCCAACAATACAAGGAATATCATGTTTGATCTTTCAAGATGCAACGTGTGTTAATCGGAGTTGAGTAGAATAATAGTTTCCACTTTCCGATATAGAGTAAGAAGGATTTTCACTCTCCTGAAATTTCCACAGAACACGGTAAACACCTGCTTTACACTGCCAGGTGAAGGGGGAGGCCCTGACATTGATGTCTCAAAACGAGTCAGGCAGGCGGAACCGCGAGCATGAGGCAGCCTGAAACGTTCTTTAATTGCTGCAAAGACAGACAGACGCGTCTTGCAACAAGGGGAGTCAGGGGATCCTGTGCTGTGTTTGGAAGGATTTGAACAGAAGTAGGTTGTGCAGAGAAACCTGGTATTTAGAGGATCTATTGATCATGGGTGCTTATGCAGTTGATCCGCCATGTGAACACGTTAAAGAAAGTTGATTTTGAGCTTCAACAGCCCATGCGGCCATGGCACAACAAGAACCTAGTTTTGAGCTCCAGCTCGATTCATGAGGTCAACCAAAGACCTCAGATTTCATTGCTTTCAATGTTCTCTTTTCTTAAATTACAATGTGAAATTTTAACATGATATTCTCGAAGCCCATGTATAACAGCATCAACAAGGTGAACACCGTTGCGCTGTGCTGAAATGACAGCACACATGGGGGCAATAATCATATGAACTTGTATTGTCTATCATGTGCTCTATTATAAGGAAATTGAGCCAAAAAAGCAGGACACCATGACGTGAAAGTTTCATCCAGGAAAATATACGAGAATAATTTATTTTGGACCAAAAAGCAAACAAATTAAAATAGAAGATGTCCACCCCTCTTAACCATCATCTTCAATTGATTAAATCTTAGAGAAGTTACAATCAAATCCAAAAATTAAAATCATCCAAAAATTACACTAAAAATATATTAATATTATATTTTTTTCAAAATAAATATAATTAAAAAAAAAAAAAAACTACCGCATGGGGTGAAAGTGTATGAGGCAAGGAGGAACCGGCAGGAAAATCAAAACAGAAGAAAGAGAGTAAAACTTGGTCAGCCCAATTTGATGATTGACCGTATCAAGTGACGTATAATGACTCTGACCCCTCCCAAACCGAGCTGCACGCAGCCACGTCACCAGTATGCCACTTCACTAGGACTGCCACGTTTCACGACCCCATAGGGCGATAACCTAGGCAAGGCAAAAGAAGTAAAGAACTTGGGGTCAACCTTTTTTGTCGGGTTGACACAAAGACAAGTTGACTGGACAAACAACTCCCAGGACCTCCTATAAATTGTTAAATTGTAAGTAACTAACTATTTAGGACACCCCACAACCTCCTTGTTCCTAGCTAATCAGAAAAAAAAAACAAAAAAAAAACATCCTCTCCTTGTCTCTCGACATAGAAGTATTACTGCTAATAATTCACCTTCTCTCTCTTTTTCCCTGAACTTTTTTCTTTCTTTCTTGTTTTTAGTATTAATGGAGTATTGGGTTATGTTAATTTTAGTCGTAAAACATTTGAATTACTATATATTATCATCATCTTCTTCGTCTAAAAAGAGCCCTTCTCTAATGTTATCACTCGATGCTATTTGAGGGTGCGAGAAAGAAGTTAATTAAGGCTTAATTAATTCTCATATTAATTAGATTTTGAGGAATACAGCTAGCTTACAATATTAATTAGTCAAGAAATACAAACAATGTTGGAGGACATGATTCATCCACCGGAGCAGCTTCCTATTGTAAGTTTCTTTTCTTTATTTCTTTGTTTTTTTTTTTTACCGTTTAATGCATGCATGCATGCATATACATGTTAGCTCATTTTATGTGAACATTATTTGCAGATTTCTTTTAGATTGTGTGTAATGTTTGCTAGCTCGATCGATTTGATCATCTTTTCCTGTATCTTTTCTTGTTTCTCTTGGGGGTTGGTTAAATGTTTATGATCAGTTCTCAATCAAGTTGTTCTTTTATACAAGGGAAAGCTTTTTATAGAAAGAGATCATAACAGAGCTAGATCCAAACATCTCGTATTCGAAATGGAGCGAGATTGATCTTGCAGCAAATTAAGGGAGGTGGTCAACATATATTTAGCTTAGATCAGTCCTTTTGCACGATTAGATGCAATGTTCTTATTTAATTATGAATTAGAAATGTATTACTGCTATGGGAAAGAGATTACAGAAACATTTAGAATGAAGCAAAGTAGCTATCTCCTTTGGATTTCAATGATACAGAAGTGAAGCACAAGAGTACTTGCTTCAATGATATGCTTATGGCCGCCGGCCACAAAATGATGCAAATTAACGCTGTCAATATTATCTTAAGGGCACCATCAGCCAAAGTAAGTATCAAGATCCTTACATTAACAATAAGATCCGTGAAATTAGTCGAGGTAAGCTTAAACTGACCCGAACATCCACATTAAAAAAAATATATATATATCAAGATCCTGACCATACATTAAAACAATCTCAGCCAATTTCTTTAGACCTTTATAGAATATGTGTACAAGGAATATCAAATCTGTTCTTCTTTTTGTCAGTTTAGATTGATGTAAGTTCCAAAGGACAGAACCTAGCTCACATGGACAGCATATTGGGTCTTCCTAGCTAATTGCCTTTCGATTCCGAATGTTTGTTTGAGCTCGGCTTCTGCTACATAACGAGTGAAAGAAACATACCATGAACACACTTCTTGTTAATGCTATGTGGTCTTTTTGCTAATCTTGGGTGTACTACTTCCCGCATATCACATGGTGCACAGATACACATCTCTTTCGACTTTATACGTAAATATCGACAACGATATTATTCTCCCATGGAGAATTTTTGTTTTTGATCAAATATAGAAACTAGATTGGAACGTGGTAACCGCACTTATATGAGCTAGACTAGGTGCTTGCCCACATGAATCCCTTACCCTCAGCACCCTCCTTCCACTCCATTCTGGTCCAAGGATACATATATAGCAAGGACAGAGAATTGGAACCCAATGCTTAGACACCCACCGTCCCCACTTTGCAGGGAGAATACATTTGAAAAAGTGAGAGCAGCTTAGAACCCGATATTATCATGAACTCTCATTCTATCATTGATGATTTAAATGCAGAAAATCAGCTTGATTAGGGAATTTTAGCCTTTTATGCTGCATGTCTTTATCATATCATGGCCTAAGCGATTTAGAGCGGAACCACGTTGCAAACAATGAAGAATCATTCTTGGCGTATGCCTAAAGGAAAGTCCAATCTGAATCATAGTAGTAAAACATCAAACTATAAGGTTTGCATAAGAAGATAAGTGCAGCTTATTAGTAGCCATGCGATGACTTGTGTTAATGATCTTGACACTGTTGCTTTACTATTTTACAGGATGATGTTTCGAGCCCCGTCAGTGACCAAATTTTGGAATTCTGTGACCCTGAATTCTTCCAAGAAACCCTGCAAAACTCAGAAGTCACTTCCAGCTCAAATTGTTGCTATGAGGAGAACTCTTCCTGTGCTAACAATCTTCCATTGCCACCAGATATCGACAAGTACAATAGCTACCAAGATAACAATGGTAATCATAACAGCGCAACCCCTATAACCACAACCACTGGCACCACAACAATTACAGCTGCCAATACTCACAACATCAATAGTAATCTGTCCATAATATTTGACTCCCAGGATGAGCTTGATAATGTACTCTCAGCTTCCATAGACTTTTCTCCATCTCCCACCTTGTCTGTCCCTCAATTTATCGCTACCCAGAATGACCATTTTGATTTCTCTTTAGTACAACCCCAACTCACATTAACAAATCTTGTATCTGCTGATGGTCTCTCCCAGTACCCTGCTGCCCCACTCACGGCACATCCATTGTCATCTGTTTTTGAAGAAGATTGCCTGTCCTCGGTGCCTTCTTATGTACCTTTGAACCCATCATCACCTTCTTGTTCGTTTCTTGGACCTGCAGTGGGTGCTTACATGCCTGCTGGAACTCTGAATGCCGCCTCATTATCCGCTGACAGTTCTGGTATGTTCGATGGTGGTATTATTATGGGTTCTGAATGGCAAACACTAGAATTGGATTTTCAGGGTGATAATGGTGGAATTTATTGTCCTGATTCCCTCCAGCATGTTCTTAACCCTCGTGATCTACAGGTACTGGCAATGCATACAGAATTATATCATTACCATTGTTAGTTAAGAATTTAAGGTAGGAAATTGAAGAACCTTTACCATTCTACAGAGAGCATATGCCAAGTGAGAAATGAGGGTTTTTTTATCTTGATAAACCAAGAGAGTTATTTTTCAGAATTGATTTTCAAAGCCAAACAATTAAACTTTTCAATAACTAAACCACCAGCTTGGAGAGTAGTGGCATTTCTTAGGCCCAAATAGCAGAGCATGTGTGCTTCAGATATGGTTTTCTTGAAGGAATTGACGTTGTATTTGTTTTCACTTATCTTTTTAATCTGTCTTTGTAAGGCACTTGGCAATGAAACTCCAAATTTGGTGGGGGGGCATGTGAGTTCTGCTCCCTTGACATCAGAGATTTCAAGTTTGGAAGATTCAACTTTCAAGGTGGGCAAACTTTCTGTTGAGCAAAGGAGGGAGAAAATCCATAGGTATATGAAGAAAAGGAATGAGAGGAATTTCAGCAAGAAAATTAAGGTATTATCTGTCTCCCACCTTCCCTCTCTGTAGAGATATCTAGCAAACCGGGTTGCAGCCCATATTTACATTGCCTACGCACCAAAACAGAACTATATATGAGATATCATGATCATATATGTATGCAAGGAAAGCTTTGCACTTGGCCTGAATGATTTGTGCGTGTGTTCTTTTTGTTTTCATCGCTAATGATTTGATCAAATTTGCAGTATGCCTGCCGCAAAACACTGGCAGACAGCCGGCCTCGAGTCAGAGGAAGGTTCGCAAAGAATGATGATTTTGGTGATATTCACAGGACTGTTTGCAGCCATCATGAAGATGATGAGGATGAAGAAGTGAGATTCTTGGTTATTTTTTTCTTTTCTTCTCATATCCAACAGAAAAGGTTTCTTGGTTAATCAATAACTGGTTTTTCCTTGCTTGCAATTCTTTTTCCTGCAGGCAGTAATGAAAGAAGAAGATGTGATTGATTCGGATATTTTTGCTCACATCAGTGGTGTGAACTCCTTCGAATGCAATTATTCTATCCAGTCCTGGATTAACTAGCTTACCCATCTCTACAATTTTGAAGGATCCTGTTTCAGTCAAGATGTTAACTTTCCAGGTTAAATCTATAATAAAAGAAATCCAATAATTGGGTGGTCCGTAGAATATCCTAGTGCGTCCAGGCATACATGAATGATTGTGTCAGGACTGTGTAGACACTTGAATAACAAGGTAGCTTATGTAGATAATATGTATCCCTACCCATCTCCAAGATCCAGCAGATCTGTTAAATGCTGTGGCATCTTATTGTGAGCAGTAGCTGAGCAAGTTTGTCAATGAAAGTTGTTTTTGTTTACTCATGTGTACGAGCAATTAGAAGTGCTCGATCCATTTACGGTTTACCTCGATTTATTTACTTGCAGAAATAAATACATCAATCGGGATTGATTTATAGCTACTGGACTGTATATTTTGCAGAGATTAAGAACCCTTTTGGTAACGAGGTTGCGTTTGCGTTTTGTTTAAAACGCAGATGCAAACCGTTTGGTAACTAAAAAAACACATTTTACTGTGTATGGGTCCACGTTTTTTCGCGTCCGAGACGCAGGAAAAGAAGCAGCATTTTGCTGCTTTGTGGACACTGTTCACGCTAAATTTAATTAGCATGAACAGTGTAGCACACACTGTTCAAGAGTGAATTGCACTGTTCACACACTTTTTTTTTTTTTTACATTTAAAAAAAAATTAGTTTTAGAGTAAATTAAATTCATTCGCACTATGATGTGAACAATATTTTTTTTCCTGAAAAACTAGTATATAGTGAATTAAATTCACTCGCACTA
>Ga0307518_10003397_pt1 | contig 11472 bp, 8 predicted proteins | sample 25_EM_MG_FD_203889 | JGI IMG/M metagenome (GOLD analysis project Ga0307518, IMG submission 203889) | Populus trichocarpa ectomycorrhiza microbial communities from riparian zone in the Pacific Northwest, United States - 25_EM | ecosystem: Host-associated > Plants > Roots > Unclassified | place... | reverse complement strand
GATTGTTCAGGCCTCTACAAACTGTGCTCATATGGACATGTAGTGAAATATTTTTATACATGCCCAGCTCATTCAAAAACCTGCCAGGACCTAACCCATGGTAATGCGCATCGCGCTCGATATAGTGAACCGCCTTGCCTGTTCAGAGGGCTCCACGGCACTCAGCCCCAGCACACACGTCGTGCTTCCGAACTCCTACAGCACTCCTTTTCCCTCCTCCGATATGATCGTCGATAGCGGATTCGACGGCGATTGACTAAGGCTCTGGTTCATGTCAACGACGAGCTTATCGATACCTTCTCGATAATCGTCTTGTCTAATGAACAGCGGTTGGCGCCGCCACCATCGTTGTTGGCTCTCCTTGTCGATGTGCGCGACTAAGAGGTAAGCATATGACATCAGTCGATAGGGTATTTACTCACGGAATTTCTTACAGACCGTTTGTCGATAAGGCGTTGTGGTCGTAGCCTCAATCATACCATTGTGCCCCTTCTCTCAAGGCTGAAGATGTCGTGTTGTGATGTGTCTCTATACATCCCCATCGTTGTACTACTATCCTTACAGAACGTCCACCTCCAGTGTACGTCAAACACTCCACTGGATGTAAGCTGAGGAGGACGATTTTTGCATAGCTGTTTCAAATGCGAAGGCAATGACGTCAGGGTCAATATTATTGAACCCTACGTCATTCGCCTTTCTGAGCGCCTATTCACCAGTCCACCAGTCCACTATTCACCAGTCCACCAGTCCAATTCGAAATGTACACATAATGACGTCAGGTTCAATAATATTGAACCCTACGTCATTCACCTTTCTGAGCGCCTATTAGGCAGTCTGATTCGAAACATAAATGCAGATTCGAACTTCACGACAACACTGGTACATCAGGGCCTATACATACAGAAGTCAGAACAAAAGGTCATTGTTATCAATGTCAAGTGTAGTCTTAAACTTCGAGCCCTAGGGTCGAGCCCCTATACCCAAGGTTATCAATTACACGCATGTGGACAACGGCCGCCGATAATGAGGCTAAACTGCAGCCCGATTGATGTCGACCATGATCGTCGATATAGGAATATCAGGTAACACCGAGTGCACGACACGAATGACCCTGGAGGTGTCCGTGTCCGATCGACCAATTCTAGGCCAGGCTGAGCGGCTGACATAGACGGCCCAGGACGCATTCGAATCATGACTATATAATGTCTGAAGATTCCAGCGACATCACCCCTCCGGTTATTTGTTGTGAGAGATCTCTATACAAATATACCGAGATTTCTTCTCATTCACCTCTCAACACGACGATGTCAGATAATACAGTATACTCGGAAACGCTTTGCTCAATCAATTCCAAGGCACACCTTCCTCTATTCCAAGTGTTCAACCACCCGCTTGCACCGCCTACTGCCAAGCGTACTTTCGTGATGTTCCTAGACACGTCCTTGGAGGGTATGAAGGAATGCCTCGCCATCGAGAGAAAACTCGAAATCCCGTTCGCTCACATCCAGAACTTGGAGGCTGTCGGTATGTGCTGCAATCCGATTCAACATCAATAACATAATTCTAATTGTTACTATACAGGGATAACGACCTTGGGCCCAAACGATGCACTCTTTGCCGCTTGTACGCGACTCAACGAATACAAAAGAAGACCTCTTTTAGATGTCCCAAAATTGTGGATAATTGGAAGGTACGACGGGTTTCGGACGATTATGGGAATGATAATGAGAAGACGTTCAGGGATGATCTCACCAAGGATAAACCAGAAGATCTCCAAGCTACACAGAGGGAACTGTCGGGACCTCGCGAGCTGAGGACCGATGGGCCGCACAATATGCTGAAGGTAAGCCACGATGTCTATACATCATCAATCATAGTTCAAGCTGTTCGATCATAGGCGTCCGTGTCGGCCTCGAGTTCGAAATTAGGCCCCCCTCGGACCCATGAATATCTCAACCTTCATTCAGGTCTATACAACCAATTGAAAATCGCATCCCCTGAAACTGAGACCCTCACAACATCTCAACTCAACTTCAGTAGTCCTGTGGTTCAAGGAGACGGCAAGTGGATTTTATTGATAGAAATACTTTTAATTTACCCCAAAAAAAAAGCAGAGAACATCGAACGCATGGGCCCATCAGGAGAAACTCATTTCGAGGCGTCCGACTTCTTGGGGGCATTCACCAACGTGATTAGCGTCCCTGATTTTCCAGACCGTATGGATCCAGGCTGCATGTTCTTCCTTTTAGCAGGGATATGCGTTCGCCTCGACCCCTACGTCTCCATTTATTTCTCGGCTCTCCACTTCCACGGCTGTAACCAGTCTCTACACATCCACGGAGGTACCCCGTCTCTACACTTCCACGGAGGTACCCCGCCTATGGTTACTAGGGACACCACCCTCGAGGGATGGGAATCGCGTTACATCAGGGTCGATTACCCCCAGAGAATCACGCTTGAAGGCGACGCTCAATATCCTTTAGGCCCTGCACCGGACATGGCCGAGTAAGCAGAACAACGAATTTATGTCGGATACAATCTAACAATAAGTTTTAATTTGCAGAAAATATGCTGGTCGTACAGGACAGATAGATCGAGCTTTATACAGCAGAGGGGACCTTAGTTTGGCCAACGCCAACGGTGACACCGACTTTTTGACTCGTGAGATGGCGGTATTGGTCAATTATATTGTCATGCAAATGGACAAGAAGGTCCACGCGCGTTTGGACATGGATTCGTTTATGAAGTCGCTGAGTTTGGAAAAAGGTGGCCATGGATTATAAACCCCCAAATAGGAAGGCGAAGAGACTATTTGTCGTGCATAGCAGACGCTGAAACGGAGAGGAATTCTTTATGTTCTGTGCGCTATTCCGCGAGTAGAATACATCGCCATCGCTCAGCAATACACGACCTCATGTGTTGTCAAATCATATAGTGTGATGGATATTTATTTCCTCCCCAGTTTAAAGTAACTTACGAAAATGTATGCCGGCCAACGCAATATGAATCCTACGAATTTATGACACCGTTACCAGGAGACCGATGAAATCGTATAAAATAACAAGGACGGCAGACATCCCGCTGTTCAAACAACTCATCGTCCCATGGCATCTCATTATTCGCACCTCCATGTCACTAACGAACACCAGACATGTACTATGCCCGCCAACAGTGCGGACTACGCAAACAATATCCTCATTATTTACATCTTATTGCCCGGACAATTCAACCACCAGTGTCAGCCACCACAGATTCCCGCGCCTCTATCTCTAACGCACGCCGAACATGTAACATGCCCTCAATAGCGTATATCAGCCACTACGAATTTCGCCCAAATCCACCCCTCCTATTAATCACAATAACATAAAGCTTACCCAATACTTGCCGCGAGGTTATACGCTGAGACTGTCGATGGAGACGTCGATGATGGGAGTATGGGATGCGGTCTGTTTGTATTGATTTGACAACAGCGTTGCAGGTCACGCTACCGTGATCAGGACGCGTCCATCACTTCCTCTCTTCTATCAGTACGCTGGGCATGTTGTGAGGGATCTCTATACATGCCCGGCGTCTTCAAGATTCAACGAGGACTACGCGAAGATTCGTTCGCACAACATGCCACAGTGCGCAGCGGCCTACTATTTCAGGGGTGCACGATTCGCTTAGGCGCCCAAATCGTCAACTGCGTTCAAGTTGTGGGTACGTTATACATACTAAACATGCCCAGCGTCTTCAAGAATCTGTGAGGATCAGAACACATCTCGGGAACATGGCTCCCTACCCTCGAGGCTGCCGGTATCTCGGATTCCGCAGATTCTTACGGTGGAACTAGCATTGGTGGGATGTTTTCTTGGAAGTTTGTTATCAACCGTACAAACTAGACAACGTCCTACTCCAAATCGGCCTACGTCGACCCTCTACCTCCACGCAACAACCTACATATAATTTCCGACGCCACGATGGAAAAATTTGGCTCTACCGACAATGTCAAGCTGTTCTTGACGCTGCCGGTGTTTCAGTGAAAGCGGAGTTGCCAGGCGTAGGCCAGCACTTGATGTACCATCTCGTGAGTTACCCCCTTTCTTCCGTTTTCGAGATTCCCCATTAAACACTCACTCTAAAGCCTGCTGGGGTGGTTTATCCAATCACAGTCGACAACCAGGGCTCGATCTGAGCTTTAGGATCCGACTTATCACGCATTTCTCAGTCACTTCCACTTCGACATGTATCCGATCGCACGACATCGAACACCGGCGTTTTCGTTCAGGCTGCACCGTGCTCGTTCAACGTGTCTCTTTCCTCGGAACGCTGGGTATGTTGTGAGGGATCTCTATACATACCCAGTGTCTTCTAGCATCTGCAATGATCAGATCGCACGACAATGAACACCGGCGTTTTCGTTCAGGGCTGAACCGTGCTCGTTCACCTTGTCTCTTCCATCGGCATGCTGGGTATGTTGTGAGAGATCTCTATACATACTCAGTGTCTTCAAGCATCTACGAGGATTATATCGTTCACCGGCGTTTCCGTTCAGGGCTGAACCGCGCTCGTTCACCTTGTCTCTTCCATCGGCACGCTGGGTATGTTGAGAGACTTCTCTATACATAACTAGTGTCTTCAAGCATCTGCGAGGATTGGATCGCATGACAGCGAACATCGGATTTTTCAGCACGATCGCTTGGGCGCCCGAATCGCTGCCCTGTTCGTTCACATCGTCTCTTCCCCTCAGCACGCAGGGCATGTTGTGAGAGATCTCTATACATGCCCAGTGTCTTCAAGAATCTGCGATCACTTTGGGAGGATTTGATCGCACCACATCGCACACCGGCTTTCTTGTTCAGGGCTGCACGATATCAAACCATAGTGCCCCTTCTCTCAAGGCTGAAGATGATGTGATGTGTCTCTATACATCTCCAGCGTCACTCCAGCGTCATACACATTGTAGTACTATCCTTACAGAACGTCCGCCTCTAGTCTACGTCAAATGCTTCACTGGATGTAAGCTGAGGAGGCCGAAATTTGCATCGCTGTGCAGTCCGATTTCAAATGCGAAGCCGATGACGTCAGGGTCAATATTATTGAACCCTACGTCATTTGCCTTTCTGAGCGCCTATTCACCAGTCCACCAGTCCAATTCGAAATGCACAAATAATGACGTCAGGGTCAATAATATTGAACCCTACGTCATTCACCTTTCTGAGCGCCTATTCGGCAGTCTGATTCGAAACAACCCCATCGTCCACTCACAATATTTCTCGCACCCTGCTGGTACGTCATTATTTCCCCTCTCATATTCATCTCTCTCATCGAGCCATAGACAACATCGTCACCCTTCGCCAGAGAATCAAACTCGCTCGGACCATTGGGTCCACTTCTCCCTTCAAGGATTCTCTAGGTGCGGAGGTCACACCAGGCCCCAACGTCCAGACCGACGTGTACATCGTGAACTGGCTCCGCAATATCGCAGGCACAAAATTTCACCCGTACGGCGCGTGCGCGATGTTGCCGAAGGCTCAAGGCGGTGACGTGGATGCCAACTTGAAGGTTTACGGTCTTTGTATATTTATTTTGCTCATCGCCCACTACGGAGAACGCACGACAACGAGCACCGGCCTTTTCGTTCAGGGCTGCAGCATGGAGTCGTTCACCTTGTCTCTTCCGTCGGCACTTCAAGCATCTGCGAGGGTTGGATCGTACGATATCGATCACCGGCGTTTTCGTCCAGGGCCTCGTTCATGTTCACCTTGTCTCTTCCATCGGCACGCTGGGTATGTTGTGAGAGATCTCTATACATACCCAGTGTCTTCAAGCATCTGCGAGGATTGGATCGCACGACATCGAACACCGGATTTTTCTGCACGATCGCTTGGGCGCCCGAATCTTCAGCAGTTCGATTCAAAATGTAAATATATCGAGCCCTACGACAAAACTGATACTTTAATGTCAATTGAAAAGGTCTCTGATATCAATGTCGTAGGTGGGTCCTAGCCTTTGATCCCTAAGGTTGCTCCTATACCGAAGGTTATCAAGTGCAAGTACACAATGTGCCCACATTGGATATACTACGATAAGTTGCAACGCGACTGATGTCAGCCGTCGATTCGGGAATTTCAAGCAAGACCGAGCGGCTGATAGAAATGGCTCAGGTCCTGACGTGTCCGTCTGATCGAGCAATACCAGGCAAGGCTGAGCGGTTGACATAGACGGCCCAGGAAGCATTCAAACGACGACGACTATATAATGCCTGACGATTTCAGCAAGATCCCCACTCCGGTTATCTGTTGTGAGAGATCTCTATACAGATACACCACGAGTTCTTCGCATTCACCTCTCAAAAAATGGCTGCCCCAACAATTTCTGCTATTTCAAACGATACATCATACTCGGAAACGCTTTGCTCGATCAATTCCAAGGCACACCTTCCTCTATTCCAAGTGTTCAACCACCCGCTTGCACCACCAACCGCCAAGCGTACGTTCGTGATGTTCTTAGACACGTCGCTGGAGGGTATGAAAGAATGCCTTGCTATTGAGAGAAAACTCGAAATCCCGTTCGCTCACCTCAAGAACTTGGAGGCTATCGGTATGTACTACAATACGATTTAACATCAAAGAAAATTCAATCTAACTCTGACTATCCAGGCATAACAACCTTAGGCCCGAACGATGCACTCTTTGCCGCGTGTACACGAATCAACAAAGATAAAAGGAGACCTCTATTAGATGTACCAAAAATGTGGATAATTGGAAGGTACGACCGGTTTCTGACGACACCACGAATGTTAATAACAGGACAATTAGAGACGATCTTACTAAGGAACAAATAGAAGAGGTCCAAACTGCACAGAAGGAACTGTTAGGACCTCGCGAGCTGAGGACTAATGGCGCGCCCACAATTGATCTGCTCACTAAGACCCGAGTTGGGGGGGCGGCTATCGAGAGGACCTGTCGAAACTCGGACAAGTGTCGATCTCATACGTATGGACCTTCTCGAGAGAAGATCACGAAGATCGTTGCGCCCCCAGCGTCAAGCAAAGTGAGAGAGAATGGGGCGGAATGGGATGACAATTTGAAGATGAGGAACAATACGCTGAAGGTAAGCCTCTATTTCTATTCATCATCGAACATCGTCCAAGCCATTCGATTATAGGCGTTTACGTCTGTGGCCGCCTCCAGTTCGAAGCTAGGACCGCCTGGTACCTATGAATATCTCAAACTGCATTCAGATATATACAACCACTTGAAAATCGGTTCGCCCGGAACTGACACCCTGACGACATTCCAACTCAACCTGAGCGGACCTGAGGTTGAAGGAGAAGGCATGTGCATAATTTTGACCGTATGAAATGCTTTTAATTTAATCAAAAACAATTGCAGCGGAGAATATCGAACAGATGGGCTCGTCGGGTGAAACCCATTTCGATGCATTTGACTTCTCGGGGGCATTCACCAACGTGATATCCGTCCCTGATTTGCCAGACAATATGGATCCAGGCTGCTTGTTCTTGCTTTTGGCAGGGATCTGCGTTCGCCTCGACCCCTACGTCTCCATTAATTTCTCAGCTCTCCACTTTCACGGAGGGACGCCGCCTATTGTACCTAGGGGCATCACGCTCAAGGGTTGGGAAACGAGATGCAACAGCGTCAATTATCCCCAGAAATTGACGCTTGAAGGCGAAGCTCGATATCCTTTAGTGGCAGCACCCGACAACAAAGGCGTGATCTTCACGACACCTGAGATGCGACTGCCCGAGTAAGCAGAACGACAAATTTTTATCGGATACAAACTAACGTATGTTTGCAGAAAATATGCTGATCAGCTGGGACAAATAGATCGAGCTTCATACGGCAGAGAAGGACTTAGTTTGACCAACGCGAACGCTTACACCGAGTTTTTTAGTCGTGAGGTGGCAGTACTGGTCAACTATATAATCATGCAAATGGACAAGAGGGTCCACGCTCGTTTGGACATAGATGCATTTATGAAATCACTGAGTTTCGAAATCAATGGAACAAGGAGGACTGCCCGGCCTTGGATCCATGGACCTGGATGGCGACCCGAAGGAGCATCTAACGAAATCGATCAGGAGGGAGAATTAACCGGCCCTCTAGAGAGCACTGGTCCACTGAGAGCACGGGTTATGAAGGAACTCGGGAGCCGGCAAAAATACCTTGCACAGTTTCTACCTCACCAAGTCGGCAGCAAGAAAATCGATCCACTGTCACAAAGCGACATCAAAGATTTGAAAGAGAAGGATGACAGCCGCGACGAAGGCCATGTACAAGGCAATATGACATCGTTCTCAGTGGACGCCCGGATGAAACAAGGGATCCGGGTGCTCTTAGATCTTCATAACGCTCAGCATGAAAACGACGAAGAAATTGACACAGCGCTGCTCGAAGACAATGAGAAGGACATTGAGCAATTTCATGCAGACGACGAGTTCAACGAACTGGTTGATACGTACGGGAATACAAAGGTCGTGAGGGATGCTGAGGCCAATAAAGCTGCGAAGGCTATTGCAAAATCGAAAAAAAGAAAACGAAACAATACCGAAGGCTGCTCTGAGGACGAAGGACCCATAGCATCAACAAGTAATCATAAGAAGAGGAACCGGCGCACAAGAAACCCCAGAATGTCAGTCCGTATTACAGCTGCAAATTTTGATCTGGAAAGTGTCAGGGGATTTTCGCCCGAATCAGAAGAAAGCTTCGGCAATGATGTACAGCATGATGCACCAGATGCACCAGGGCACTGGCACCTTCCATTTGCCCATGCTCCACCCAGAGAACTCGATGTATCGATGGCCAACTGCGGCAGCATGAGGCTTGACATCTCTCAGGATGTGGACGAGACCACGCTGGACTTTCCATATGGGCATGAACCACCTAATGAACTCCGTGTATCAGTATCCAACTGCGACAGCATGAGGCTTGACATCCCTCAGGATGTGGGTGTATCAGTACCCAACTTCAGCAGCATGCATGGTGTGGACGAGATTGAGGTCCCTCAGGATGTGGACAATATCAACGGTGATTATACTAAACTCCTAGATAAATTTGACACTAAAGAACATTTAATATAACAAGATGTCCAAGTTACGCATGAGAAGCCAGTGAAATCCCGCATGAAAAGAAAAACAAAAAGACAAGCGGAGTACAGCGAGGTCAACAAGCACGTTCCTGGTCATGTTCGGCCTGGGCGGACTGGACAACATGCGAGTGAAGAGACAGCGAATTCCAGCATGACAAGGAAATCCAAAGGATACAGAGAGCGCAAGGATGAACTTGACGATTCTGTTCCACCATCTGCATATTCAGCCATTGATAAAAGCAAGACGCTAGACATCAAGAATAAACGGCGTAATACTCTGAGTCCTTCAACATCGAACCTCTCAACTGTAATGAACTCGAGCAGTAAGTACCTCTGTAGATGTTAGTTTTCAACTAACATAACCTGTACCATATTAAGAAGCATTCAAAATTCTGAAGAATTTGTCGATCGAATGCGTGGAAAACGATATGAGGACCATGGAAAGGGACATAATGAGCTCATTCGATGACGACAAAACGGAGGGACGTGATCATCCTGCTTCAGCCATATTTTTGCATACTACACTAGGTGTATTGGAAGAAAGCTCCTTTGATGTTGTGTACGAGAGGCTTTCCTGGCTTCCGGCTTTGCACCATGCGCAAAGTGTTAATTCATTGACAGCCAAGGCTGACAAGGTTGCGATATTATGGTTGCAGTCGGGCTTCACTGGATGGCTAGACCGCATGTTAGCTGATGCTGAAGTAGTCGCACGTGGGATAACGGATGTCGCCCACTCCATACCCGAATGGGTTACCAACTTAACTCGGAGAGCACACAGGATGGTAGAAAGTCGTGAGGCAAAGGTAGCATTCCACACTTCGGACTTCAATATAATCATGAAGGAGACTGCACAAACCTGCGAAGTGAAACGGACCTACGAGTATATCAGAGATGAGGAGACCATAATATCGACCACATTAGGGATTGTCCTAGAAATCATATGCGCTTGGACCGGTACGCACACACCAGAAGAACGTTGGCGCATGTGGCTGCTCGACACCATGATAAATTGTTTGGGTCAAGATATAATATTCTTAAACGGGACTTGGGACATAATCCAAAACGCCACAAAGCTTATGATATTCAAGACTTATACTCCAAAGATACTGGTGAAACGGAGTTACTTTATTCCTTTTGAGGATGCTCTTATGGATTTGGCCAATACAACGGAATGGGAGGACTGTATGTTATACGCAGAAAATATTCGAATCATGCTACGCAAGGTTTTCGAGGATCCAGAGTTGGCCGGTTTCAGCTCCATGATACCATACACCCTGCCACGATTTTGCAATATGGAATCCATCGAAGATCCGAAAAACCACAAACAAAAGCGGCGTGGCGTACAATTCCTGAATTTCATACGACAGGCACTTGCCGTTGTTTGCGAAGAAGTCAAAAACAACAAAGCAACCAATCTACAGCTTTTTATTATGTCGGACATGAGCAAGAATTGTCCATTTCGAGACTGCACACCCGATTTTGCACGTATGTCAGGATGCGATGGTCCGTATTTTGGAGATAGAATTAAGACAGAAGGAGGCATATTCAGTGCTATATTGTGGAGAGGTGTAACACTGCGCACCAAATTTTCGGAGGTAGAACGTGCAGTATTCCTGGATCATGCCGACTGGGATGACACCTTCAAAGCTCTGCCCAAGACAGGATCCTATGTGTGCAATGCCAATGTACATGGTACAGCCACTCAACGTAATCCCAAACATGCCGTCAAATACTGGCAGAGTGTATTGAAGCTAAAATGGCCAGACTTCTGCCAGGAATCACATACCTTCCAAGAGTTTTATGATCTATTCCATCCTAACCATCCGGATCAACCATTTGAACATCTAGGGCCACTTGGGACACTCCAGCTACTTGGAGATCTTGTACAATGTGGTGTGGCACCCCTCCCAAGTAATGTGGACATAGGAAGATGTATGAAAATGATCAACTCTGGATCTGTCAAAGGTGCAGCTTATCTTTTGGGGGACATGGATGCAGATCAACTTGGATGGACAAAGAAAAATGCGGAATACTGCTCACGGGGTGCTCAACATGCATTTAACATACTGCGGGATAATTTGACACACGAAGAAAAAGAGTTTATCAATGTCAGTTATTGTATGGTCGAGCACGCATTGTGTAAATTCTGGATAGCCGTAAACAAAGGTCTTATTGAGTAGAGTAGAACACTTATATACAATGTCTGTATTAGCTTATTCGATTTTTGGAGATTTAAAATTCATGTAGAGCCAGATGAAGAGAATATATTTCAAACAATGATTGAGAAAATAGATAGCTTAAGTGGTAAATCCTCGAATGTGCTTTTTAGAGATTCCAACGACTATCACCCACTGGATGAAAGGGGTGAATTTCCAAATA
>Ga0307518_10003396_pt1 | contig 11476 bp, 6 predicted proteins | sample 25_EM_MG_FD_203889 | JGI IMG/M metagenome (GOLD analysis project Ga0307518, IMG submission 203889) | Populus trichocarpa ectomycorrhiza microbial communities from riparian zone in the Pacific Northwest, United States - 25_EM | ecosystem: Host-associated > Plants > Roots > Unclassified | place... | reverse complement strand
ATATACATATATATATATATATATATATATATATATATATATATATATATATATACAAACTCTCAATTGTCTTGTGAACTTAAATCACTACTTACAAACCATACATTTGGTGCTGGGATTGTCTACTTGATATACGTGGTGACAGTCAAGACCATAAAACGAGTCTGGTTAGGTTTCTGAGTCATATTAGTTAAATTGTAGCAGTAGTCTATAAGCATCTGCTTTATCGTAGAGTATACCAATCGAAAAAACAACATAATTTCTCGGAGGAAACTAAATATAAGCATTTGAATGGAATAAAAGGTTGAATTTTAGGGAAGAATCAGAATTCTGAGGCTGATGGGGGTGATGTCGGCTTTACGCTGCAAGTTGGTTAGGGTAGTCCCAACCTATAAGTCTATGTATGCTGAAATCTTGAAGGGAAACTTAAAGTTTAGTCTTAAAGGTCTAGGAATTAGAAAGGAACAGGAGATAAGATTAGAAAAACTTGAAAGTAGTAAATAAATGGCACAATGTATATGATTCCTTTAAATCTTCATGTGACCTGGCGATAAAAGTCAGTCAAAATAACAAGCTTAAAATAATAGCAAATTGTTTTCCTTGTAGGATTATAGTGTATCAACATATTTTTTAAATTTCATTTTTATCTTAAGTCCATGTTTATAAAGATCAAAAACATGGTGATAATTCAATATACCTAGAGGCTTTGTAAAATTCCAAGTCTAGATGACATGAGTCTAACTTACTTTCAGACTCAACACCTTTGGGTTCAATTATACGATAAGTCCAAGTACAAATAGGTCTGACGAGCTGCTAAACTCAACACTCCTAGGTTTAGCTATGCGTTGAGCCTAAGTACATATGAGTCTAGCGAGTTGTCAGACCCAACATCCCTAGATTCAGCTTTGCACTGAGTCCAAATAGGCATAAGTATGCCAAGATGCTAAACCCATCGCTCTTGGACTTGGCATCATTCCAAGTCCAAGTGGTTATGGGACTGACGATTGTTATAAGCTCTATTTTAGATCACGAGGTTGTGTTTGTTTATTCTTATGGCTTATAATATGAAATATTAAATGTCAAGAATAATAATATCCCTACACCCCTAAGTATATATAAGTCTATTAAAAGGCCTATCATATTTCCATCAGCATTAATATTGTGTAAGGAATATTTATCTCTCATTAATGTTTTACAATGAATATTTATCCTTCATCAATACTATTAGGAGGAAATGACATTTCAACCCTTTCGTTCAAGCAACTTGACAAAGTTTAGAGGCTATATATACCCTCTGAACCATCTAGGTTAAGCGTTTACAATTTCTCTCATTTATCTAAGTATTTATATTTCAATTCTCAGAGCATTTATCATCCAAAAACAAGAACAAACATCCTTGTTCTTGGAATTTAAAGCCCATTCTTATCATTTATTGCAATCTCTTAAAACTCACTGACTTTACCATCTGATGGCCTATAAACCCCACAAAAAATGATTGTTTTATAGGTAATGGGTTTTTTTACCACCAACCATCTATTTCTTGAGCTCTAGAGAAGAGAATATTGTCTTAAACGTGGATTAACCATTATCTAAACACCAAATAACCTCATTCCTGAGCATATTGGATTTTGGAATATCATCAATTGGCATCGTTTATGGGAAACTGATCAAAAGCCATCAATTGTTATCCCTGAATTGGTTTTTAACATCCTTAATCACCATTAATGGCGAATAATCAAAACACTCTTAGAATAGGACGTGTGATAGACCTTCCTACCATAGCAAACACTTCTGTCTAACCAAACCTTTAACATCTCATCAACTAGGTGCGACTCCTTACCTAGGTTGTGTTGGCGGCTCAAGGGCCAAATCAGATTTTGCTAACTCAACAAATATTGGCTCCCGTAACACCTTCATTTACAGCTTTGTGGTCATAGGCTACATCCAGCACCTGTAAACAATTACTCTAACCAAAAGAGTTTGGTTAGAATAAAGTGTTGAGGGGATTTTAGCATCAATGACCAGCAAGTCCTTCCAGATGGCATTCATGTCATCATAATGCTCATACATATAGTGAACACTCTTAATGCTTATTTGGCCATCACGGGATGAAGGCTACCCATCGGCACCACCACTCCATATCAGAAACCTCAAGCTCCCTAAAACCTTATAAATATAGGAGTGAGAAGCAGCCTATGAGGGAGTATATGCATGAGGATGTCTATACCCCTCATCATATTCAAGATTCTCTTTTGTCAAGATGAGTGTTGCATACTCGCATACCCAAGGATTATATATCCACTAAGATGACCTTGGACAACTATAATGATCTTGTTGATCCAAGGGAGCATGTGCAAAACATACAGAGCAACCTGGAATTGGTCATCGAGGATAGCTATGCCATGTACAAGATCCTCCTTACAACCTTTATAAGGTCAGTACGTGCATGGTATAATAGCTTAGAGCTAGGATCCATTACAAGTTTTGGTGAACTTTGTACTAAGCTAGTGGTGTGTTTCATCACAAGCATCCCAACTAAAAAGAAGTTGCACATAACTTTTTATGGTCACTCATGCAGATGACGAGTTCACATAAGCATACCTGAAAAGGTTTAAGGAGGAGATGCTCAAGATCTAGGAATTAATTAAGCTCGTGGTTTCTGAGGGCTTGATAATTGGAGTCTAGAGGAGAGCTTTAAAGAAAGAGTTGTACACTCTTCCAAATAGAAGCTTGTTAAAAGTGAAGCATGTCATGGAGAACCATATATAAGTGAAAGAGGCAAATGTGTTGCGTCATAGGCCTTCCTGTTTTTGCAAAAATGTCTCCTAAGCAAGATTGCTCTTCTAGGAGGAACAACAACCCTATAAAGAGTTAGAAGAGGTCAGTAATAGAACGCATGACCTACCATGAAATGTGTATGACTCCATTAAATGCTTTCCTAATAGAAGTCTTCATTACCATTGAGGTTCGAGAATTTTTTCAATACCCTTCACCCATGAGATCACCATTCAGTACTCACACTTCCGAGAATATTATCTGTTCCATCAGGTTAAAGGACATGACACCGAAGAGTATTATATGTTAAAAGAAGAAATTAAAAGATTGATAGTTAAATGCTATCTTTTCCTTTTCTTGAAGAGGGATTCTCATCCTAAGCCAAACAGGGAAGAGCCCAACCAATCCATACAGACACTACCCGAAATCAATGTGATCTTAGAAGGCACCTCAGTAGGGAATGATTCCTGCATCGAGAAGAGAAATTATGGGAAGTAGGTCCTTACAACAGCTCGTCTTTAGAACCATTGTGTAACATCCTTTACTTTTAAACATGTTCAGATCTTTTCGTCATCAAGGTTACATAGAAAAACCATGATTTTTTTCTTTTTTTGAAATAATAATAGTTCACTACCAGTAAAAATAGTTGGCCGGTTCATAATGGTACAACCAATCGGTCGACTAAATACTACTAAATTTCATTAGTTTCCTTAATGGTTGAAAAAACAGTTAACAGGTTTGATTGCTATTTGATCAGCCGAATTTGACAATAGTCAATTTCATTGTTCCTCCTATCAATCGGTCGACTAGATCATTTGGTAATCCTAAACGGTCGACTGGTTTGTGCAACTTATCAAATATTAGTTCAATTTTTTTTCACTCAACATACTATACATATTCTATTTATAGCAAATGTCAATTTATTTAATTCAAACTTTTCTAAGGTTTTTGTTTTTAACTGACCATTAATTTAGTCATATCCATATTTGCTTCTATTATATTTTCATATCTATACTACATTTACGATTTTATCTCGATTTCATCAATCCACCATTTGTTCTATGTTTTCTCCAATTAATTATATATTTATGCTTATTTATCTCGTCAATGTCTTATCAACTTTCAAAAATTCAAAGTTCATTACAATTATATAATCTAATAATCTAATTAAATATGTTTCCCTTCATCTTTAATACATCAACACTCATTTGAACACTCATAAATGAACAAATATTTGCTTTAGCTCCCATAAATTCTCATTTTCTCCTATTATGACTTATACCTTTGGCCCTTTTTTTTTCTTTCTTTTTTATCCTTTTCTACACTTCGACACCTTATACAGACACAATTTAACACAATTATCACGGTAATTATGTCAACTAGTTTAAATTTTCTTTTATTCTCCTAACTAGTACTTAGCCTTAAATATGGTTATGGGTTTCTCTCCAAGTTTTTTGTAAGATTAGCTTTTTACCCATCCATTTCCTACCTATCTTAACACAATTTAACCCAAATTCCATAACATTTTGAACCAATTCAATTCATTTTATATTTCTAAGTCTAGGCTAAAATCTCATATCAAATGGGGAACATGATTTTCTTCAAAGTTTCCACAATTTTTATATTACCCATTAGTTTTTCATATCTAAAAACATAATTCTAAAAACAAAACATTATTTTAAGTAATCTAACTCATAAAACTCAATATTATATATTCTACACATTACTAACTAAGCTTCAATTTATGCTAGAATTAAAACAAATCATGGTGAAAGTGATTCTTACCTTCTAAACACAAGATATCAATGAGAAATTGCAAACGAAATCAAGTTTTCTTCACCTTCTCTTCTTTCTTCTTTTAACTCCTAAAATTCTCACTTTTAAGTTCTAAAACTCAAGGAAAGTCTTTAGATTTTTAGTTTAGATCTTCTAACCCTTTTTTTGGTCTTTTAATCTAACTTGAATTCATGTTTTTCTCTCATAATTTGATGAAAAAATAAGAAAAAAGTCTTTCTTATTGAGTCGTCAGCTATGGCTTAAGAGAGAGCCATTTATATAGTTCTAATTTAAGTTATTTACAACAATGTCCTTATGTTTAGTTCATGTGTTTTATTTTTCATTTAACCAGATACTCAGTCTTGGTCCACTTTTAAAATATCGCACTTAAAAGTTCATTTAATAAAAATTTCTTTCTAATTATTTATTTTTCCTCCATTCTAAACTTTATATTGACTCATTTTGTCATCGGGTTTAATTTTCAAAAAACAATTAACATCGTAAGATTTTAAATCAAGGGTTTATATTCTCCCCTCCTTTAAAAAAAATTTCCTTGAGATTTAAACTTTTACTTGGGTCTAGAAATAGCTCAAGATACTTCCATCTCATTTCTGACTCTCGTTCTCATGTCTCATCCTCAACCTGAAAGTTTCTCCATAATATCTTTATCATAGATACCTTCTTATTCCTAAGTTTTTCTCACTTTGATATAACACTTACACCGGTTTTACTTTTAAGGTCAGATCCTCTTCAACCTCTAATGGAACTTGTGGCAACACCCAAGAACGATCTATTTCAGCCTTTTGTAGTAAAGAGACATGAAACACGTCATGAATTATGGTCAAATACGAAGGTAAGACCAATTTATTTGCCACAAGTTCAATCCTCTTTATGACCTCAAAAATCCTAATATACCTGAAATCTAACTATCATTTCATGCCAAACCTCAATATATGCTTCCAAAGGGCAACCTTTAAAAACACTTTATCATCAACATTGAACTCAGGAGGCCTCTTCATGTTATCTTCATAACTCTTTTGTCTATCCTGGGCATCTTCATTTTATCCTTTATGATCTTTATTTTTTTTCTGAAGTAATATGTTCCAACTCTAGCCCGATTAATTTTCTATCATCTACCTCCTCCTAACACACTAGTGGTCGACATTTCCTACCATATGGAGCCATCCCTATAGTAGCCTAATAGCTATTATTGTAGGTAGATTCTACAAGAGATATATGATCTTTCTAATTTCTCTCAAACTTTAATATACATACCCTTAACAAATCCTTTAGAGTTTGAATTGTTCTCTCAGATTGCCTATCTGTTTGAGGATGAAAAACAGTGCTTAAGTTCAACCTGGTTTCCAAAGCATACTGAATGTCTGGCCATAAATGAGAAGTAAACTCGAAGGGGTCTCAATCCGAAACAATCAATATTGGCACCCATGTAACCTCACTATTCATTTACATACAACTTTGCCAATTTATCCACTGAGTTTGTCATCTTTATAGGAAAAAAAAAGTGTTGACTTAGTCAGTCGGTCCATAATAACCCAAATAGCATTATTGCCATTTTTTCTCTAGGCAGACCTGATACAAAATCCATAACGATATCTTCTCGCTTATATTTATGTATCAAAAATAGTTGTAAAAGTCCTTCCAACTTCTGATGTTCTACCTTCACTTGCTGACACACACTATATTTGTCCACATAGTCAACTAATTATTTCTTTATATTTGGCCACCAATAAAATTCATTTAAGTCCTTGTACATCTTAGTACTTCCTGGATGTACATCAAACTTCAACTCATATGCTTCTTTCAACACTTCAACGTTAAGAGCATTATCATCCAGTAAATACATATGCCTATCCATTATTATCATCCCATCCTTTAAGATCTAAAAATGATTCTCAACCCCTGACTCCATTTTGCTTACAATTTTATTCACTTTGTCATTCTTTTGTTGGGCCTTTAACACTTTATCCTAATATACCAGAGCAGTGGTAAGCCTCTTTTTCAGTTTTTGAAAGCTCTCTTCATAATCTTTAGACCATTCTCACTTAACTTCCTTTTGAGTTAATCGATTAAGAGGGGTTACTATCATGGAAAACCATTCAATAAGCTTTTATAATACCCTTCACCCAGAAAGATAGAGAATGAGTAACCTTCTTATATAAAGATGCCCTAGTCATCTTTATAATCCTTTCCAAAGTTTATCAAGTGTTAATGGATAATGACAGTGTAGTCAATATCATTTCCAGTAAAGTGATGGCATAGATGGGGATACCCTCCTCAAGACTGACTTTAATGAAGACGATTCTCATCGGGATAGAAGGCTCAAGGGTGCCAATGAAAAGCACCTTGAAAATCCCAGTTACTATGGGCACTCCCCCTAAGTGTGTGTCTCTCCAGCAAACTTTCATATTCATTAACATGGCCTTGGCTTACAACTCCATTCTAGGCAGACATCTACTATATTAAATCAATGTTGTCATCAGCACCAGGAACTTGGCACTAAAGTTTCCAACTCAGAAAGTAGTGGCCACAGTTTGAGTGAGTCAAGTGACCTCAAGGTAATGTGTCTCTACCTACTTGAAGGGTAAAAAAGCCCTAACATTGAACCAACAAGGATCTTTAAAAGAAAAGGTGAAGGTTAGAACCAAAGCTGTTGAAGAATTGAAGGATGTCTTTCTAGAAGAAAATGAACAAGCAATCATAAAAGTGGGTTCCACCCTAGAACCAACACAATACCAGACACTGGCAGAGCTCCTCCATATCCAAATATCCAATTGTGTAATGGGCACCTTCGACATGCCAGGAATCAGTCCTGAAATAGTCACTCATCAGTTGAAGGTAGACTCAACTATTCACCCAGCCCGTTAGAAGAAGAGGAATTTTAGGGGTGAAAAACAAAAAATAATAACATAAGAGATGGATAAGCTCTTGGCTATTGGCTTTATTAGGGAAGTGATGTACTTTGCATGGCTAAAAATATGGTAGTCGTCAAGAAAAGCAACGAAAAGTGTCGGATGTGTATGGACTTCACATATTTGAACAAAGATTGCCTAAATGATAATTATTATCTCCTTAAGATTGATCGACTAGTTAAATCCTCTACGGGTTTTGAGTATCTAGCTTCTTGGATGCCAATTCTGGATATCACTAAATCCCTATACACCTAAATGATAAGGAAAAAACAATTTTCATAATTGAAGGGAGAACATTTTATTACAAAGTTATGCACTTCAGGTTTAAGAATGTTGGGACCACTTACCAGCGGATGGTAAATAAAATATTTAAAAACCAACTTGGCAAGATTATGGAGGGATATATCGATGACATGCTGGTGAAGAGTATGACCTTTGAGCAACATAGCAACATCTACTAGACCTAGAAGAAGTCTTTTATGTGTTTGGACACCATCAAATGAAGCTTAATCCTTCCAAGTATGACTTTTCCATCAAAGAAAGAAAGTTTTGGGGTTTTCTAGTAACTAGTAAGGGAATCGAGCCTAACCTAGAAAAGATTTTAAGTCATTCTAGACATGACTCCTTCTCGGTCAATAAAAGAGGTTTAGTGCCTCATAGGGAGATTGGTTGTCCTCAATTGATTCATAACATACTTAAAGGAGTGTATTGTACTATTCTTTAATACTTTGAGGAATATTTTTAACTTTGAGTAGAATTCATATTGTCAAAAGGTTTTTGAGGAGCTCAAAGTCCACATTTCATCTCTTAAGATATTATTTCAACCAAGGGAGAACAAAAGCCTTTTTATTTACCTGTTTATGGCGGACTCAACAATTAATGCAATTCTGCTAAGAAAGGAAAAGGGAATGCCATGGGGTGGGGAACCTAGGGGCTTCCAGCCTTTTTTTAAAGCGTTGAATTTTTGTGATATTTATTACAATCTCTTACTTAAAAGTCACTGACTTTATCATTTAAAGGTCTATAAACTCCACCAAAAAAGATTATTTTGTAGGTATTGGACTTCCTACCACCAACTATTTACTTCCTGAGCTCCAGATAAAAAAATATTGACCTAAACGTGTGATTAAACACCATACAAATACTACTAAATTTCTGAGCATATTAATTTTGGAATGCCATCAAATTCGTTCTCAGTGGACGCTGTGCTGCCACACATGTAATTAATATTCTTAGTTAAATTGTTGATTGGTGTTGTTCCTTGGATAAAAATGAATCAAGTTTGGAAGTAATGGAAATAAATTAGGAAGGCCCCGATGTCAATTTGAAGGAGTCATGGTCATAGGATTCTGGCCACAAACTAGTGGGGCTGTCGGTGATGATTAGTTGAAAATAACTTGAGCAACAGCAACTCTATGGGAATCTGTACGAAGAAAAGGTGATTAGAGATACATACACCTTGCTGATATTTGAGATCCACGTCATCAATTCCATCCCAAGTGGACTAGTATCCGTGGATTCCTCCCCGCTACCAAGACTATTTTTTCCTCTGCCAGTGGTCCTTCCCTCCAAGTTGGAGAAGTGTCACCATGGACTGTCTCTCTAGCCATCACTGATCAAGACTGTATACATTGCTAACAAGTATTTAAGTAAATTTCAGAGAGTTCAGTCAACTAATATTACATATTATTGTGTTGTTGTCTTGTTCAAGTTGGGTTTCTTTTGGCCTTTTATAATCGAGAGCTGACAGAACCAGGAATCCAAAACTTTATGGGGAAGAAAAGAGTCCACCTAGCCTGCCTGGCTGGTCCTAAGGTGGCCGTAAAGGCACTCTTTTATTGCTTTTTTTTTTTTTTTGGCGGAATCTTTGAATAGAGAGAAAAATGTAATTGTAATTGGAACATTTCGGTTGTTGAAAGGAAGAGCATGTGGGGAATATAGAGAGGGAAATGCTTATTGTGTGAATGAGATTTGTACAACCCTACACTCAATGATGATAAGCATTTGTTTGTGTATGTGATTCTAGTTGTAAGCAGGTTCAAGCCATATAGAGAAGCAAGCTAGCTTTCTGAATTGATAATACATCTGTGGTTTGTATAAGCTGGATAGGATATGATGTAAATGTATTTATAGGGCATGGACCATGCTACTGCTATAAATTTAAATAAAAGAAAGACCACAGATAAAAAAATAAAGAAGACTTCTTTTTTTGTATAACCAATCAGTATTTTAGCCGATTTGTACGCACCAATGACAATTTCTCTTATAGTCATTCAAGATCATGTTTGTATTTGGACTAGAGAACTTGGATGTGGTTTCTCCATGAGGAAACTCTTTTGTTTATTTATTATTCCTATCATTTTTAAATGTTAAGCTAACAGCCGCACGCTGATTCTGTAGTGATCAAAAGATTCATTTACAACAGACCAAGATATGGTGGGGCATGGATTCTTCTATCCCTTATGATGATCTTTTGTTGTCATTCTCGCAAAAGTGCAGAAACGAGTCCAAGCTGATGTCTCAAGTAACCTTTGATCATGATCTGCCACAAGCGATACACTTTATGAGTCAGATTAATGTTCATCAGGATATGAGATTTTCTTTATGTCAGGAAAAATGCTACCTTTCCCTCTGCCTCTGGAATTGGACGGTGAAGAATTTAACTAGTCATGTTGGCCACTGGAGAGTTATTAGATTCTTGAAATGTTTTCACCAAGTTCACTGTCATTTCAAACTTTGTCTTCCTTCGGTTGAAAATTTACATTTTCAAGCATAGCCTCTCAGGGTCCATTCTAATATTCATGAGAGGAGGATATATTCTGAAGTTATAATTCCATGCTATTTAACTAATAATTTCCGAGTTCGGTGAACAATGCAATCATAGATAGATTCATGCTAGAGTGGGAAATGCTCTTCATCTAGATTGAAAGACCCGGATAAATGCAACCACAAATTTAACAATCTTCATATTTGGTTTTGTGAGCTAAAATGCCAATAGATTTTTCTCCCACGAATAAGAGAAATCAAAGCATGGATCACAAAATCTGTACTGTTGTTCAGTAAATAAGTCGTTCTGATAAATCTTTACTCTTCCCTGTAAAACAGAGACGTGGGGTAGGAATCAAGTTCAAACAATAGGCCTTTTCGTTTCTCTATAATTAAGGTGTTTGATAGTGCTGTTGCGGATCACGTTTAGGTAAAACACATAAAGCTAGTGTTTGGTTAGATATGATTCACATTTTTTTATTACTATAGAACCCACTAGAAATTGAGACTAAACCTCAGTTTTGAAAAGCAATCCAAAATTGCTTTTAACACCTCATTCTCGCCTCTCTGCCCATTAAAAAAAATAGCCACACAAATATTATGGAGAAATAACTGTTGGAAAAAATTAAAAAACAACCCTTAGAAGATCTGAAAATCTTGCCCTAGCACCATAGTTGTTTACCATTGTTGAGATCTATCATCTCCTTCCTAAATTTTTTCAGCCTTGTTATTTCCCTCTGTTTTGTTCTCTCCTCTTGATCTTCTCTCCAACTTGCTTCCTCCTATTTTCTTGAGATTACCTTGTTAGATTCGACTTACAAAAGGTAATTTTTAGTGATTTTGTATGCTCATTCATCATAGAATAAGCACTGTAATCATTTTCTCTTCTTTTTTTTCAAATTCAAATATGATATCCCCAAACCCCCTTCTTTATTCTTGTTCAAATCAAAACAAATTTAACTTAGATTTATCTATAATGTTTCTAACAATGCTTTCTCTTTTTTTTTTGCATAAATATACGACAGATCTATGTTGGGAAACTGAAACAAAAACAACTAAAGGTGTTGAGAAACTTGTTCTGGTAGCAAACACAGACTGTGAGTTTCTTCCTTAGATTAATCTCCATCCAAATATTTGTTTTAATTAACTAGAAATTTTAATTTGTGTGATGCTTGATTTTTTTATTTTGATTATGATTAATTGTCGGTATTGTTAATCTATATTTCTTT
>Ga0307518_10003395_pt1 | contig 11477 bp, 9 predicted proteins | sample 25_EM_MG_FD_203889 | JGI IMG/M metagenome (GOLD analysis project Ga0307518, IMG submission 203889) | Populus trichocarpa ectomycorrhiza microbial communities from riparian zone in the Pacific Northwest, United States - 25_EM | ecosystem: Host-associated > Plants > Roots > Unclassified | place... | reverse complement strand
GTTTTTATAAATGCATTAAACATGCGGAGAAACTATTCACAATCAACCTGTGCTGTATCTCCAAAATCTTCCACCGAGTCATTGATATATTGTCCAAAACTTCACCAATCACCATCATATATATATTCAGCCAAAACTCAGACATCCTTCTCCTTCATCGGCCAAAGCTCTATCAAAATAACAAACCATGGCCATGGATCCAAAGTAGGTTTTGAAAACCCCATTTGCACAGCCTCTCTCTCGTATATGAAGAATTATAGCAATTAGGTTTTGTTCTTTTGTTTTGCAGGTATTCAAAGTAGCGCATGGACTACTACGTACACCCATGATCGATCCACCCCATGTGAGTATTAAACGCGTGCCACGTGTCCCAATCAGATATTCCACCCTTTTTCTAACATTTTTACAAAGATACAAAGGTCAACTATATATGATATACCATCATCTCCTCTTAAGTAGACTGAGAGTTTCAGATCATTGGTCAAAGGTCTCTTGAGCTCCAGATTATATTGTCCGCTTCTGTTCCTAAAAATGTTAAAGTACTCTTCTTTCATTACTGGATGTTTAAGGTTTGAAAAAAGGCAATTTAAAGTGGACTTACACATGTTTTAAATTCTAAAGCATCGGAAAAGATTTAACACAGACACCACACATACATGCATATATTCTGAAGTTCGAAGAAACCCAGATTAAATAGCTACATACCAGTATCGTGGTGGGTAGAACTGTGGTTAACGATCACGGCTGTAACCCTTAGAACTTGTACAATGAGCAGTCCCTAATTGAAATATTGAACGCCTTTTCTTCCTTCTATTAGTTTGACCATGCAGGTGATATGGAGACAGGAAGACCACCTCTATCTGTCCGTCATCATTATATACAGAGCACTATATATTGCTGTTTTTGCTGTGCTGTGTTTTATTTGTTGTGTTACGCTGTGCTGTGCTTTGTTATAAGATTAAACACGTTTAGTGATGAATTATTGTGATACGTTGTTGATAAACTTAAATTAAAATTACTAACATAACTTAAATCAAACAATCTCTTTAAGAATATGAATATTTTCTTTTATTATAGAATGTATATCATGTATCTATCAGAATAGAAAATTAATATAGGATGTTGTAATCATTACAGTTACTCATGTATCTATCAGAATAGGAAATTAATATAGGATGTTGTAATCATTACAGTTACTGCAATGTTCTGCTGCCTCTATATAAATAGGAAGGTTGGCTAAGGCACAACCAAACACATTCCATTATTCTCAACTGTAATTTAATTAGTTTTCGCCGATTTTCTGGTAGTAGCACGAACAATCCAATTCAATGAAAAGTTAAATAACAATGATTTCTGACTATGCATTGGCGATAGTTGATTCATCACTGGAGGAGTTATATTTTCCCCTAAAAGCCTTGAAATGCATACAAGTCGGTCTCTTGTTCTTATGTCAAGTAGTGAAACAACAATTCCTTCTCCTAAACAACCTGCATTCCTTTTGATGCAGGAGTTAGAACTGTACTAGCGTTCATATAATTAGTCCTTTTCTTTTAATATAATATTTATTATGGTAGTTTGGAGGGCTAAGATTTGTTGTTTTCAAGGCTCGTTTTCCATCTAAGTATCTTAATTAGTAGCAATTTCAATGATGGGAAAACGTTTGTGAATGCCTTTCCTCAAGACAGTCTGCAGATCAAGCTTTTCTTCACTCGATCTAACAGCATCATCATATGGAATGCTATATCGGTGGTGTTCGTCATCTATTCTTTTATGGATAATTACTCGATCTATATTATGTTATGATGCTTGCTTTGTCTTACCTTTTTCTCCCCTGTTCCTGAGCCACAAATATGCTAATGAGCAGCCATGTTGAACCCACAGTTGGAACAAGAACGGTCACAATTCCTTTTCATGAAAGCCATTTGATCTCCTCCATTCCTCCATTCTTTGAGGTACCGCTAATGATCAGCCACCCCAATTTCAGCTGCAGAAACCTCTTCAGCTACTGGGACTTCTATTTATAATGTTTTTCTGAGAGCGGGATAGCTTGGGTTAGAGAATGTTTTTGCCAGCCTTGTCCTTGGTCGAGCTTGCTACTCTTTCCCAACTTTGATCAAGGAGGAAAGGTACTCCATATAGGCTATTCTAGTTAGGAGGTCTGGCCTTAGAGAGATTGGCATAGAGGTGTTGAAACACCTGGAGAGGGTTCCGACCATCCCTTTAGATATCCTGATAATGTTTGATGAAAGCTACAATCATCACTTGACCTTTAATAGACAAATTAACCTTTAATATAAGAAACTATCTTATTTGACCTTATTATTTTAGTTCATCATTATTGTTCCTAACAATTATTTGTTCTTGATAGACTTTCATGATATGCACACATTCTAAGAAGCGCTAGATGGTTAAGAAAAGCCATGTAAGGGAGGTCATTACTAAACATATGGCAAACAAAACTATCCTTCATAGACTAATGGATGAGAAGGCTATTGTAGAGGCTAAACCGAGGGATTTCAAGATAGCCTATGTGATGTTAAAGAACGACATAAGAGGTCAAGTCCTTTAATTGGGCTCAACTGAAAAATAGCTTTGTTTGACTTATAATGAAATAGGTACCCTAAAGCCAAGGATAATTGAGATGAGGGCATCCTAAGATGCTTTGAGAGCTAAGCCCTTTGTTGTTAGGGAAGAATCCTAGAGCTCTTTGTGCATAGTTGGAGACTCTAAGAAACTCTTCTGAGAAATTCCAATAGTTTTTAAAAGGATCTACAACACTAATTGAGATAGTTGGAGACAAGATATTTCTTGTCATATCTAACTTGTATTTCTTCAACTTGTCAAAAGGAATGCAAGTTTACAAACGAAAAACGATTGAAGACCATGATTGACCTACAAATAGGTTTTTTTTAAAAAACATTTTGAGGGCTATATCTCCTATTCACAAATTTATTTTTTAGATCCTAATGGTCAGAGTTTAGAGGGTGCTGAGAAGCATAAAGCATCCTAAAACCAGCTCGATCCAACAATGGAATACCAAGATATCATCATTTGAATTTCTGCCATCAAGGTATTAATTTTCTTTCTTCCTTCTAAACTCGCTCTTTCTCTCTCTTCTTCTTCTCTTTCATTTTGCCATAATGAGGATTTTCTGCATAATTTTGCTATTTATATAGCAAACTTATTCATATTTACCAAAACACCATTGTGTGAAGTTTTGGTACTTTTTGGTTTAACCAGATGCCTTTTCTTAATTCGCTTTTAAAACACATTGTGAAAAAATCTCTCTCTAAAATTTCTTCTTTAATGATCCAATTCTATTTCATTTTATTTTTTAACTAATCCACTTTATCACTAGTTTAAATTATTAATATTTTTATTAATATCGTAAAATTTTATCAAGAATTTATAATTTACTAGCATTTTTATTATATTTCCCACTATTCAATTACCCGAGGTAAAGTTTTCTACCGGAGGATTACAATGTCTTTCTTCAGGGCATCAAGCCATGCCAAATTCATTTTGATAAGGTTGACTTCTCAAATTAATTCTTCCATAGCAATCCAGCACTCACATTGAATTAACATGTACTTGCTAACGTGTCAAGCTGATTGGACACTAACTAGACATATGTCGTGGAATGATGATGTCATGCTTACATAATCCTTTAGTTTGGGTCAGTCCATACTAGGGCTGAACATTTTCGGTTCGGTCTGGTTTTGGACCAAAATAAACAACCAACCCGTTTTTTTTTTTTTTTAGTTTTTGAACCGAACCGAACCGAAAACCGGTTCAAACTGATTAATTTCGGTTCCGTTCGGTTCGGTTTGTTTCCCTTCCAAACCGGTTCAAACCGAACTGCAATGCTAAGATGCCATCCTGTAAGAATCAACAACGTTGTTCTCGTTGTTACAACTTCTTGCAAAGGAAAAAATAATTGCAAAAAAACAATATCAATTCTTAGCAATCACTACTTTGATTTTTCTGGACACTCTTCAGCTTCTAGACCCGAAATAATCCCTCTCTGGCAATCGAGATGGGATCTGTTAAAAGTCGTGACCCATGAAGGAGAATCAAGTAAATCAATGGAAGAATCATCAGCAATTCATCTTTGACATGGCAAGTTTGAGAGATGAGAGATGAGAGACAGAAAGCATGGAAGATTGGAAGAGAATAAGACAAATTTTACTCAAATGTTGAAAGGAAATATTAAAGCTTTACCTGTAATCTTTACTTTTCCTTCACGTTGAGAGATGAGAGACAAAGAGAGCATTGGGGCTGTGAATGAAGGGACCCTTCAATGTGAAAGCATTCAAAGACTTAAACAAGGGAGAGGGCGGTTGTGTGCAAGGGAAAGAAATGATGAAGTTCTGCTAGGGTTGGCTAATGGAAGGGAGGGGTGGCCCACGCTTGGTTTATTACTTTATTTTATTTTTTTCATTTTTAAACCGAACCGGTTCGGTTCGGTTCGGGTTGGCTGGTTCAGGCACACCAAAACCGGAAACCGAATCGGACCAGACATTTTCCTTAATATTTTAACCGGTTCAATCGGTTTTTTGTACCGGTTCGGTTTTTTTGGTTAATTTTTTTTCGGTTTTCTCGGTTAAATCGGTTTTTCGGTTTTTTTGCTCACCCCTAGTCCATACGGATTGGGTCGTGGGACTTTGTCTCCACCATTCTCAGCCGTTAAAAGGTTATGTAGAAATTCAGGACAAGGAATAGAAGAATTTAAAACTAAAGTCACAGTAATTGCAAAGCTTCACCACAAGAACTTATGTAGCTTCTAGGCTGTTGCATTCAGGTTGGAGAACATATGTTAATTTATAGATTTTTTTATTAATAATAAATTTTTTTTCATGATAATTTTTAATTTTAAAAATAAAATAAATATTTATAATTTGATTATCATGAATATAAAATATTAAAATAATTATTATAAATTTTGGTATTAATTTTGTATGAAAAGTAGTTAGTTTTAAACTTTTAAGGTATCATGACATGGTAGAAACTAATCGCTCTAACATGTTTATAGTGGTAATTTTTGCATGAAAAAGAATGGCATGGCTATCTGCTTTTCTCTTTTTGAAAAATCAACGTCATCAACTAGTCTAGTGCACGACTCATATCTAGTCCTACAAGTAACGTATCTTAATGTGTTTTTTTTCTTTCTGAAATTGATAAATGTAAAAGCAAGAGAAAAAAAAAAGAGAATCTGAAATTGAGAGAGAGAGAGAGAACCAGAAGTGTGGAAGAAGAAAAAGAAGAAGAAGAAGAAAAAGAGAAAAGAGAAAAGAGAAAAGAGGGAAATATAAAGAGATTTGGAGAAATAAGTGTTTAAGGTAAGAGTTATGCTTTAATATGTATAATTATGGTATATAGCTTTGATTTTGGTTTTGTTAAGGTTTAGGGTTTTGGAAGTTTGTGTTTTAGTGTTAGATTGATGGATTAATTGAAGTGTTATATGTAAATTGTTATGGGTTTATTGAATTATTATGTTTTTTGAGGTTTTGGGGTAAACTTTGAGACACTACAATAATTTTTAGATTTACTGACATAATTTTCTATAAGTATTTATACTCATAGTTCGTCGGTAAGCTTCCTTGCTAACATGATCATGGATAAAAATCATTTATTGAAAAAACTCTCATTGATGATTTGTGGTCTGTCGGTAATAATTTTACAAATGCATTTCATTGGTACTTCCATCGTTGAATATAACATATCACCGGTAGAAAAACCATATATCATTCCGTTGGTGATTTTTTTCAACTGTCAGTATATCCATTAGTAAATTTGACATATAACTGTCAAACATACCATATGTTATTCCGTCGGTGAGTAAACAGTGGTAGTGACATTTGCAGTAATATTTTTTTAACTTTCTGGAATATACTGATAAACTATGTCCATCGGTAACCCTGTCAGTAATAATTTCAAAATATATATTTTTTTAAAATCTATTAAACAAAGAAAAAAAATAATTAAAAAATTAAATTAATATAAAATTCAAATATTTATTACAAATTTAAACATTTATAAGTTCAAATATAATTAATCTAGAATAGAGGTGCTGGAGGAGGAGGTCGGGGCAGGTCTTCGTCTGGACAATGGGGCGAATAAGAGGGAGCAGCAGTACCACCCATCTGTGATCTCATCTCCAATACTAATTGGTGAAGTTTGACTATCTCAGCACCGAGGACCTGTTTGAGATTGTGGCAGCGGTGGCGATTCAAAGTACTTTTCGCTTAGAAATGCATCAAAGTGAAGTTTTTTTATTTTTAAAAATTATTTTTCATATCAGCATATCAAAACGATCTAAAAACATAAAAAATCTTTCATTTTAAGAAAAAAAAATTCAAAATTTTTGGGAACGCACCCTGAGTTGTTCATAATCAGCAGCAAGATGGGCCATATGATCTTTAACTCGCTGGTCTAAAATTACCTTGAACTTTAGAGTTTGAGTGCTCGGAACCAATTGCGAGCATCTAATGGTTGAAACATTGTGGTCTATTTGCAAGAATTTGGTTGTAGTGTTAGAGAGACCTTACACCCAATTTCTTTCGGGTCCACCAAACGATCATGCCTCCAACCACAAATCTGGATCGAGATCCGGATGGGTCAAGGGATTGTCACCATATCTCTCCTTTAACCTTGTGTTATATGTATCCTTAAAAAGAAAAGTCATCAAATTCAAAAAAATAATAAGTTAAGAAAAAAATGGTTGAACACAATATATTACAAAGTGTTGAGTTCGGTTATCCACAAGTTATTACACCCCTTTTTGGCGGTCATCAATCTCTCCATCGGGCTTGGTTTGTGTCCAAGAACCGTAGCCTCTAAGAAAAAAATGTTGTTAATTAAATATATTTATAAAAAAACAACAAATAAAAAAATGGATGTAATTAAAAAATAATTTTACCATCCACTCCACATGCAAAACAAATGGAATAAAGCCACTGATATGCGTGGTAACGAAACCGTGAACTTGCTAGTTATGGTTCTCTGCACTAGAGTGTGATCATCGCACGAAATGATCAAACATCACATGCTAAATATATTCTGCTTGCATGGCTTCTGAGATGTACGGAGGTCTGAAATCCTTCCAAATCAACACCAAAGACAAACATCTATAGTCTAACTCGGACTATTAGGATTATGTATGACCGTTGGTAAAAACATAAACTCCAACCTCATACACATGCCCGATGACAATTTGTAAACTATGAGTATCACCGACCAACAAGAATAAGGAGCAACAAATGATCTGAATGGATTGAATCCGTTTGTACATAACAAGATGCATGTTCCTTGATTCCATTGAAAACTAAGGATACACCCTATTAAAATATTTCCAGGCTTCATCATCGGAAGGGTGCATTATCACTCCATCCACCACATCATATTAATGATGTCATGTCATGTTTTCAGCTAACTAAATTAGTTTTTCAAAATTATAATTTAACCCTCAGACTTCAATTTCTTCCTATTAAAGCCCAAATTGAACTCAAAAACCAATTTTCCTTGCAATTAAGCTCTTAAATAATACAATTAAACCCTGAAAAATTCCAATTGAGTTATTAAACATTCAATTTTGAATTTTTCTTTTCAAATTGAATTTTTCTTGTTAATAGAGCCTTCATGAGTCAAAATTGAATTGTCAATTTTTCAACTTTGGATATTTTGATTCTCCCCAACTAGTATGTTACAATTTTTTGGAAAATCTTCATGTTCTTCCTACTGATGTATTTTTTTTTTAATTTTTTATATTTTGTATTTTTTTTTGTATGTTTATGTGATGCCCTAAAATAGGTTCAAACTCAATATAGATACAGAAAAAAAAAGAGTGCAACAAAATACTAGTAAATTGAGAAAGCAAGAGATCCTTATAATATTCAAAAACCTCCTAAGATCATGTAGCAAAAAGAGGAATCAACAACATAGCACATGAAACACCCAAAAAAAAAAGAAGTTAGAAAGCTGAATCAACAAAGTAAAAACCATATAGCTTAGATTTGTCAGACCAAACATATGCAAGATCAAATCCTTCCATATTTTTTTTGCGTAACACTGACAACTCTAATTATTTCTCAAGAACCAGAATCAAGTTCTAAAAAACTCAGAAACAAACAATAACAAAAAAAAACTAACATTATATATATATATATATATATATATATATATATATATATATATATATATATAAATAACTGGAGCAATAATGTCATCAATGGTGTCCTTATTGATAAGTTAGAAATTAAGTGTAAATAGAACATAGAAGATGCCCAACAAAATTAAATTATTGATTTAAGTTATGTTGATATTTTTTATTACAAGTTTACTAATATCACAAAGATAAAATTATTTAAAAGTTATATTGATAAAACATATGTTGATAAAGAACTAAAGGTGATGTCTAATATTGTTATATACCTTAAGAGAAGAAAGGAAAGGAGTTTGAGAGCTTTGATTAAGCATTCACGAAAACAAGACAAGAACAATTTAAGCTCAAAGACGAGTTATTTTCAACATAAAAAGATTGATGTAGAAGATATTCATCCAATGCATGACCTTATGATAATAGACATAAATTTTGCTTCTAGAAGTAATGTTCCCTATAGAATCTGATTTATAAAGTCAAGTTGGGTAAGCCCTCCAAACTAGTACTAGAAATTACTATTTTGGAAATATTATATTTTCCAGTTAATTTAGATTTTTTTTCTATTTACTTTAGAAATATTTTATTAATTTTTGAGCTTTGTTTAGGGAGTTTTTCCTAGTATACAATAATTTAGAAGAGCTTTAATATTTAAATTCAATTAGAAAAATATTGAGTAATAAAAGTTTGAATCATAATTATTATGGTTGATGTCTTTTTCGACGCAATTCCATCTTTCTTTGTGTTTATTGTTTTTTATATGTTGTTTTTGTATGCGTCTGCAACGTACTACATATTTCTAAAACTAGAGGACGGTGTCGTTTCCAAAAAATCGGATTGATACTTTAACAAAAACAAGTCACTGTCCAGACTTTGAAGGTTGAAAAGAGTAACTCATTAAAGAGATGCCTAATTCCGTCACGCAACTTCTCTGGAGACTTGTCTGAAGGCCATATCCATTCTCCACAAAGCAAAATTTAACACTTTTCCAGAAGCCAAGATACAGTTTACTCCATCATGGAAGCTGAAAAACTGTTCCTGCTTTTTTCTCTTATAATGCTCCAATTCTCATCTTGTACATCCCAGGACACCTTAAAGACGAACCACACCATTAAAGAAGGTGACCTTCTTATCTCCAAAGGAAATAATTTTGCACTAGGATTTTTCAGTCCAGGTAGTTCTAGCAACAGATATCTTGGAATTTGGTACCATAAAATACCAGAACAAACTGTGGTGTGGGTCGCCAACAGGAACGATCCAAGCATTGGTTCCTCTGGATTTCTCTTTATAAACCAATATGGAAACCTCGTTCTCTATGGTAACGATGACCAAAAGCTTCCTGTGTGGTCTACAAATGTTTCAGTGGAAGAAAATGATATCTGTGCAGCTCAACTCTTGGATTCTGGGAATTTGATATTGGAAAGGAAAAGAAGCAGAGACATTGTATGGCAAAGCTTCGATTATCCTACAAGCACCCACCTACCTGGGATGAAATTGGGGCTCGATCGAAAATTAGGAATTGATCGGTTTCTAACATCATGGAGATCAGCTGATGACCCTGGGATTGGAGACTTTTCTCTTATGATCAACCCAAATGGCTCACCGCAAATCTTTGTCTATAATGGTACGAAGCCAATTAGTAGATCTCCTCCTTGGCCATGGAGAAGTCAAATGGGCTTATACGAAAGCACTTTTGTAAATGATCCAGATGAAATATACTGGGTCTACACAGTTCCTGATGATTCTTATCTGCTAAGAATAATAGTAGATCATTCTAAAGGTGTTAACATGGCGAGAAAGTGATGGTCAGTGGAAGGATTACTGGAAGGGCCCACTGTTTCAGGGCGACTATTATGGACTATTGTTACCATTTATCTCTTCTTTCTTTTTATATTATTATGATGTTTCTTTACTTGTCATACTTTGAATACTTTAAATAAGATAAGAAACATCATTTTTTATACATTAAACAATCAAAACCTCATCCTTTTATTTTCTTATTTTTAGTTATAAGTTTATTCTTCAAAATTATCCAATTTCTTTCTTAATTACTACTTAAATTCACTATTTCTATAGTATTGCACTTTAATTCCATCATGCTTACCTTTTTTTTCAAAATCCTCAAATTTCTCATAAGAACCCTAATTTAAAAAGTCAAGAATATAAGAAATTAAATCAAATTGAATTGTCATGGTTTGATAACTTACTCAAATAAACTTAAAAACACTTCATTCAAGTAAGAATCTTATTTTTCCATGCTTACCAATCTAAGTTCTCCCAACTTCTCTTCTCCTACTAGTGTGGCCGACCCTCCTCTCCTTTCTTCTATCTTCCTTCACTTGATTCTTATTTAATTTAATGTTTTCAGTCGTCTATCAATCTTACAAGTTTCAAAGCTCTCTCACTTTTTCTTGTTTTTCTCTTGATTTTTTCCTTTTCCCTTTCTTTCTCTCCTATGGCCGGCCTATTCCCCTTGTTAATAACTTATAAATTGTAACAATTTAATTAATTCCATTCATGTCCCTCGGTAGTAAATTTTCATGCTTTTGACATAAAATTTCTAAGTACCGATACAGGTTAGACCACCTTTTTACCCAAGTTATTTTAATTTTCATTAATTTACATCCCAGTAGATTTATTTCATCATAATCCATTTCCATCCGGTACTTATTCATGTTTTTGTATTTTTTATTTTTCAGCTATTTATGAAATTATATATATATATATATATATATATATACTGGGATCTGGGTAGGAATAGTAACATAAAAGCCAGTATTCTTAGAAAGAACAAGAGACCATTAGACTATAGGTATGCAACTGAATGATGTAAGTCCCGTCTGAGTTTTAGGACAATAAATCCATATAACCTGCAGCCTGTTTCCTAGTTTATCTTTCCTTTCTATGGATTCCGTCTTTCACAGGACTACTTCTATTTCGGCTTCCTCTACCTCTGAATCTTCTGAAAGCAGAAGGATAGTACAAAGTGAAGAAATAACTATTGAAGACTTTACAAAAAACATTGATGATTGGAAAATTCCAAAAATTTCTCAAACTCAGATTTATCAAAAATCTAAATATGATATTTTCAAAACAGATTTTACTATCAAAACTGAAGAACGAGATATTCAGCTTACCAAACCCTTTGAAACCATTCAACTCCTCTCTCAAAAATCCCTACAAAAACATCTAGCCCGAAACTATAAATATATTCATGTTGGCCTTGTCCAAGTCGGAATAAAACCCCTTACAAAAGAAGGCTTAAACACCTCCATTCTAGTTGTCCTCCGTGATGCTAGATTTCAAAACTTCCAAGACTCCC
>Ga0307518_10003394_pt1 | contig 11477 bp, 11 predicted proteins | sample 25_EM_MG_FD_203889 | JGI IMG/M metagenome (GOLD analysis project Ga0307518, IMG submission 203889) | Populus trichocarpa ectomycorrhiza microbial communities from riparian zone in the Pacific Northwest, United States - 25_EM | ecosystem: Host-associated > Plants > Roots > Unclassified | place... | reverse complement strand
TACCCCCCTAACTCCACTCGACATGGACTGGGCAATCACTGAGGGATGTGCCCGTGAAATTGATGCTCAAAAATCTATGCAACAGGCTGGCAATGTTCCTCAGACTCATGCCAGTTCATCAAGTCTTTGAGGGAGAGGGAACCGTGGACGGGGATCTCGCCTGCTTGCTGACTAATCAACATGCGTTGAACACACCGCACCATTCAGATCAACCACACAGCAGTGACCAACTGCATCATATTCATTTCTCCACCTCTTCATGTCTTATTACGCCTCTGTACAGCCACCTTCTCTTCCGAGCCCATGCTGCAGACATGCCAATGTAAAACACTGCCTCGGTTTGAACTTTCTTGTCGACTATAAAGCTCCCCTTAGTATGCCGCCATGGTTTCCCCAGTCAATTGACTCATTCCACTCTTTTCTATCGCCATACGTTCAACAGCCCCACATGTCATTCAGCTTCTCGAATATCGGGAATTCAACTCCTACTGTTTCAAATAGTCACTCATTTACTCCCTCGTCTGGCGCAAATCCCTCGCTGTTTACTCCTTTACCTGGCTCAAACCCGTCGCCATTTACTCCCTTACCCGGCCCAAACCAGTCGTCATTTACTCCCTTACCTGGCTCAAACCCCCCATCGTTTACTCCCTCACCTCACTCACAATGCACACCAGCTGGCGCATCCCACCCATTTTCGCATGGACGTGACCCGAACATTGATCCCAACCTTGACAGTGCAACTGTCTCTGCTCGCTTTATTGACATGCTAGCAAATCAGTTCAACTTTGGAGACCAAGAACAAGATTTACGACGCAACCTCCATGGATTTGCAAAGGTATAGTATACTCAATGTAATTCTAATAAATATTCATTTAAAGCCTTTGCAGATGGGGCAGGGCCTCAGTAAAGCTGACATTGCTACTCGATCATACTTACTTGCAGCCATATTCAGCTTAATCAAGGAGAACCGGGAAATGACCAATGCGCAGCGTAACACTCAACAACTGCTTGCAGACCTGCAGATACGACTTGGACCTTTTCTCTCACGCCTGAGCAAAAGGTCTGTCACATATTTTCATTTCTTTCATTATTCTACCGCTCACCATTTACTTTTGTAGTCTAATGTCCGCATCATCGCTGGAGACTTACTTGCTGATTCTAGCCGCATCACATTCATGTCGATGCATTTTGATGTAGAGGTACTAGTAGTGAATTTAATAATTCGCTGGTTTAGTATTCTGACTGCAGTAGGCAAAGATTCAGGAATCCCAGAAGGACCTCAAGTTCTCAAATATTTACAGAAACCCTGCACGCGAAAGAATACTCATGGCATATATCAAACGCCAATGTTCGAGCGTTCGTAATTCATTCCGGGAAGTGGTACGTTAGCAACTCACTTGTTGTTCACAAATCTTATGATCATGTTCATTGTAGCTTCGGGACAGCGTCATTGGAGATTCAACTAGCACCCTCCCCGACTTTGTCCTTGAAATTGCAACACGGTTCAAGATTGGCGGACCCACATCAGGCCTGGTAGCCACCTTCAATTCTCGCCTTGCTATTTTGGTATAGTAATTACTTGAGCCATTTCATATTATTGTGTTGACTGTACTATATCCTTCCCAGCGCCGCTTTTCATACGAAAATTCAGACCTCCTTGACCGTCTTGAAGAAGATGTCGAGGAAGAGCCAGTGCAAGCAAATGATGCTGAAGAACTGGCACGCTCGTCCATGGAACCACCCAAGAAAAGACGTCGACGTGGTGGCTGTGTCCCGAAAGGACAAGATTTTTGGTCACAAGTCGAGAAGTGGTTCGAAGCCCACCGGAAGCGCTGGGGTGATTCCTGGAGTGCACCAGGTTGGCATGCGTAAGTCACCAACAACAATTTGCTGAATTACACTGACTGAACTATGACTACTCACAAATAGGTACATCCTTGAAACAATCGCAAAGGACGAAGAACACTACCAACCCCAGGTCGTCCACAACCCTTTCATGGAAGACTTGTCGGACGATAATTACCTCACTGGGCCCGTTGCTGCAACAGGTATGGCGGGTCTGGGTGCTGTTGATGACCTGCTTCAGGTAATGAACTAGCCTGTCTGCCGAGCCGCCAACCCTACTATTGCTATGAATTCCGATACCATCATTACATCAGTGACTACAGTTACTATTACAATATAGCTAATTGATCTCGTCTATTAACCTGTCATTCGTACATTGCAATGGACGCACATTTTTGGTTGGCTGCATCTTCCCGAATCTCACTCCGAGTCGCCCAGCCTCTGACATCTTGAAGCTTGGTGTATATGTTCAGTTTCGAGAAGGCGTTATGAACAGTATGATACCACGTCTGAATTGATATCATCTGAGTGTTTTGACCGGGTGATACCATGTACTAACACCCGATAGTACATTCATCATATTCTGCCACTATCACCAAGTTTCAGATACTACAAAAGTGAGCATCAAGTCTGACGCACACTTGGAACACTGGATAATTCATCGGTCGCTCTGTTGATACAGTCTTTGTCACCTTGTGTATACAAGGTCACTGCAGCCCTAAAAGCGAGGCTTTTTTTGTAATCCCGCAAATATGTTTTTTTTTTGTTCGCCATTTGTATTTAGACCTCCGTTCATCTCGTCCACCTCGTTCTAATCATGGACTCATGCAGGTGACTGTATTCAATGGTGGTAGATAGGAGAGGAATGTATCCATAAACTCCCTTGGCCTTCATATCTAGTGCTGCCAGTCGTTGGTCTTCCTGTCGAAGAAATTCGCTTGGATGCTGGGTGAATAGCCTGTCCTCGAAATCGTGTAATAACCGTATGTTGTCCCTGCCCTGGCTCCTTGACAATGCAATGTAGACATTGAATGGAGTTAATTCGCCTGTTGGTGGTTTGCCAATGTCAATGATGCATCGTTCCAGCGTTTGGCCTTGAGATCGATAATCGGTGAAGGTGTAAGCTGGTGTGATAGGTAATTGAGTCCTCGATATTGTCTTGGTCTTGCCATCTGACATTCTAATAGTGAACGGTTTCGTCAATGGTGCTAATGGAACCACCCCATCGTCGAGACCTTCGAGTGTTTGTGCTTTAGTTCGATACAAACGCACGAGGACATAGGCTGGTGGGTAGCAAAGTTTGACGTCGGTTTGCTCTGCCGAGTATGCCTCCTCTTTTGGATCGAGTACTATTTTCTCCACTACACCTCTAGCTCCGTTGGTCACGTCAAGATCAGTGACCACGTTATACGTGACCATTACTTCCATGCCCACCGCCAATTCGACTTGTTTGGAAAGACCTGCACATTCTTGGGTGTTTGCTGATCGGTTCCCTTTCCGTTTAGTGGCCATGCAGAGGCGTTCTTCGAGGGTCAGTTGGCGCCCCCCCATTGTATCTATACACGGACATGTAAACAACTGAATGTCTAGAATTCATCTATTAATACAAATAACTTCATCTAAGCTTTGTCGGGACTTACTTTTCAGTTTGCACTGTGTATTGGCCATCATCGTGTTCCATTGCATCCACACCGCATGTCGTGGGGTAATGAGAACAGCCTGATTCCACGGGGCAGTCGTAAAATCTGTGGGTGGACAATTTGCATGGCCAAGTATCATATCACGTAACAATCGGAGATGGCGTTCTTTGCAATTGCCATGACGAACGTGTTGAAGGAGCTCAACCCAATCAGGATCTATCACTTGGACCTGTGTTTTGAGCTGGACTACCACATCAAATTGTTCATATATCTGTCGTACGAGTATCTCGTTTGTTGTGTCTTTCAGGGAATTACAGGGCCAATAAAGAGGAGCAGATTTTTTCGTCACCACGGGCGGAAACTGATGGAAATCTCCAACCAAAATAACATTCATGCCTCCAAATGGTTGATCGGTGTTTGAGAGCTCGTTAGATTTGCGTGCCTGTGAGATTATTCTCGAGAGTTTGGCGAACAAGTCTCATGACACCATGGACATTTCGTCGATGATGAAGTATTGTTTAGACTGCCAGAAGTCCACTAATTTCTTTTGTGTTTGTGATGATTGTTGACGACCGTTCAGAGGTATCATGGCGAGCACATGAAGAGTCTTCCCGTCGATTACAGAAGATGCGATTCCAGTGTATGCGCCCTTCACGAGAAGGTTGCCCTTTCCGAGCTGATAAAAGTTCTCCATAATAGATTGGATTGTTTTGGATTTGCCTACTCCGCCCTCGCCAGGAATGATCATCCGCAATGGTGGTGGTGCTCGTCCTGCCAATGTCTCCCTCAGATGCCAATCTATGATATCAAAAGCACGTCGTTGATCCTCCAAGAGTCCTGCACGGCTGACAGGCTTGAGTGCCTCATGCAATGCTGTTGGGAGACCCCATGCACCTACTTAGGCCGTCTTACACGGCCACCCGAAGGTGAAAATTGGCTGAGTGTCACGGGCCAGCGGACGGTAGCCCAAGGATGGATTGTCACCGTGTAACACGGGCTGGGCCCAAGTTGGATATTATCACCTTGTGATATGGGTGGGCTATGGTGCTGTTTTAGGGAGTGGATAAGGGTGTAATTGTAACGACCCAACTTTTTATCTTATCTAATCTGTGATTAGATAGCATCTTATCTTATCGTAGTGTACAGCCGTATCTTATCTATCTTAGTCTAGGCCCGTGCCTTATGCTGTACACGCTGCCTCCCTTGATGTCATTCCGCATAGCCTTAGCTCCACTATGACATCACTAGCATAGCATTGCACAGAACGTAGCCTCGTGGATAGCCTTGCGTAGCCCTCGTGTAGAGTAGTATATATACAGTGCAATCCAGCACCCAGAGGCTCTCCATTCGAGCTCATCTTGGGTTATTGCCCTAGTCCTCGCGTCCTATTCTCTTAGAGCCACAGTGTGTAGTAGGGTCCTTGGTGTCTTCGCCTAGGGTCGTCTCACCTGAGCTCGAATCTAAACCTCTACTTCGCTCTACTACGCGCTCTCCTAGCCTTATAAGGAAACTATACCCGGACTCCAGGGTTAAAGAGCTTCTTCTTCATACCTTGCGTTTCGTACACGGCCAGCCTTTAGCGCCGTTCCTGTAGTGCTTTGGCATTGGGAAATTTTAGCACCGCATCCTTTACGTACTGTACACCAGCCCAGGGTCGTGCCTGGTGTCTGAAGGTCGGCGCCCGTTCAAGAGAGGTTCGCAGCCTCAAGGCGATTGAGACATAGTTACTCAAGTAGTTCCTGCATCCGTGCAGAGGTAGACCTGTGATCTGCAGCCACTAGCCGTTTGTTCTCTGCATAGCTGTGCCACTGCCCTGACCTGGCGAGAGCGACAGGCAAACAGAGTCTTACGCTTAGTTTAGTGGAACACCTGTGGGGATCTAGTCCCGTATAGCCTTACCCCTATGCCACCCCTTACGTTACCACCATACCTTACCAGTTTCCCTGCCACCTCGTTGAAGCGCAACAGGAGCGCTTGGCGATCATTTACGGTCCCCGCCCTGTCTCCAGCGAAGAGGCAGTCGCTAGAGAAACCACCCTCGAAGAGGAAAATCAGTTCACCGCTGCTGTTGCCACCTACAGTCACCTTACCAGCGACTTCGAAGTCCAAGTCCTCCTCGGACTCCACCGTTCCCTTCCTGTTCCGCCCCTGCCAGACCTCCCTCTCGCTCGCTGCCACACCTTCCGGTCCTCTCGTCTCAGACCGGTTAAACAAAGACCTACCCCCTATTCCCGTCTCCACCCCTACTGAGTCAGAAGAATGGCTGACCTCAACGCTCTCCTCGGTCAGCTCATCCAGGGGCAGATTGACCTCCAGAACCATATTGCGGCCCTTGCGGCTGCACAGCCTCAACCGGCACCGCCGGCACGCAAGAAGGTGGTCGCAGATCCCGGCTCTTTCGATGGCTCTCCCGCCAAGTTCCACGAGTGGTGGAGTAAACTCAAAATCTGGATCGAGATCACAATGGAAGGGGCTAATGACGCGATGGTGGCAGCCGCTGTCTTCTCTCGGCTCACGGGCCCAAAAGCTGGTCGGTGGGCTCAGGTCCGTCTTGACCAGTGCATGGCAGCCCACACCGCCCTCATTGCTGCCCCGCCGGTCCCTCCAGGAGCGCCCCCGCACCCGCCGGCCTGGCCCACCCGGGCAGACTTAGAGGCAGAAATAGAGAACTTCTTTCTGCCAGGAAACAACCAGGAGTGGGCTCGTGCCCAACTCTTGCGACTGCACCAGGGTCCCCGCCAGCGCATTGACGACTTCCTAGCGCAGTTCGAAGCGCTCAAAGTCCAAAGTCGGTGTGTGGACGAGTATGCCAAAGATCTGCTTGAATGAGCAGTTCAGCGCAAAATCCTGGAGCAGGTATACGTCCAGGCCATGCAGCGGGATACGTTCGGACAGCTGTCACGCTCAGTCCGAGATGTGGGAAGGGCACAGGAGCTCTTCCTAATTAACACGCAAAGTCAGAGTCCGGCCCAGTATTTCCAGGGTCAAAATTATTCATCGTCTTCAGCGTCGGCCGGCGGCGCCCCTATGGACATAGGAGCCGCAGACGCATCGTCTCAGCAAAGGGGTAAAGGGCCCCAATGCTACAATTGCCAACTCTTTGGCCACATCGCACGTGAGTGCACAAAGCCGCGCCGCCCTCGTCGTGGGCAACCCCAAGCACGGGCAGCACAGGCCCAACCGGAGGATGACCGGTTAAACGCAGTGCGAGGAATGTCTTTTGCAGAAATGCAGGCGTTCTTCAGAGATTTAAAAGAATAGAGAGTGAGGACATATCGGGCACCCTCGCTCTTGAATCTTCTTTGGACACAGCTGTACGTATTCTGGACTATAGACTATCTCGCGCTACTACTCCTGTTGTGCAGGAAATATTTAAATACCGCATCGCTTTGTTACGTAGTAAAATTACAAAAACTTACAAAAAAGTGTCTTCTGTAGTTTCTCCTGTTTCCGTTTCGCCTTCCCGCTACTCTGTCTTGTCTGTTGATAGCATGGACTGTAGTTCGGACTCTTCTGTACCATCTAAGGGGGTCCCTGCAAAGGGCTCGGCGCCGGATGTAAAATCGAGCATGCTTAATTCCCGATTGAATAAAGACAATCTTTCTCCTTCTTTGGCATCTGAGAAACCGGAAAGTCCCGCCGGCAACTCGGAAGTTCCCATGAACTTACGAAGGTCCTTCACAATGGAACGTGAAGTGACGATACCGGTCCGCATCCGCGGGCCCCTTAATACTATTGAAGTAAATGCCCTGCTAGACAGTGGCGCTACTGGCTGCTTTGTTGACAAAAGCTGGGCTCTTGATCGACATTTGCAGTTATCTAAGCTGGTAAAACCCGTTCCAGTGCTTAACGTAGATGGCACAAGGAATCAAGAGGGTGATATCACGCATTATGTATGGCTTACCATCGGTATTGGGAAGCATGCTGAGAAACTTTGGTGTGCAGTCACCTGCCTTGGAAAAGTTCCTCTTATCCTCGGCCATACCTGGCTTAGAAAGCACAATCCCGATATAGATTGGATTTCTGGCAAAGTTAATTTAACTCGGTGTCCTCCAGAGTGCAAGTCACTCTTAGAAACACGCTTTGCTAAATTATTACGAGAAAACGAATCTCAGGAAACTTGGGTCCAAGCTTTGAAGGCACATGAATCAAAGGTCACTATCGATGAGTCGACCCTAGAAGAAGCCCAGAAGCAAGTACCTAAAGAATACTGGGAATTCTTAGACGTATTTAGTAAAAAGTCGTCAGAGCGCATGCCGCTTAGGAAACCTTGGGATCATGGAATTGATCTAAAAGAAGACTTCCCGCCCAAAAAGGGAAGACTTATCCCGCTCTCTGTTGATGAGCAAAAAGAAGTCGAATCCTTCCTAGATGATCAACTTGCAAAAGGATACATTCGACCATCTATTAGTCAACAGACGTCACCGGTCTTCTTTATTCCCAAGAAGGATGGCAAGAAGCGCATGGTACAGGATTACCGCTATGTAAACGACTGGACAATTAAAAATAACTATCCGCTACCGCTTATCTCTCAGCTTGTTGACAAGCTCAAGGGTTGTAAACTCTTCACGAAGATGGATCTTCGGTGGGGATATAACAATGTGAGGATTCGCGATGGCGATGAGTGGAAAGCTGCGTTTGTAACGCACAAAGGGGCTTTTGAGCCACTTGTTATGTATTTCGGTCTCTGTAATTCACCCGCAACATTCCAAAAGATGATGAATGAAATCTTCCACGATATGTCAGATGTCTGCGTGGTGTATATAGATGATCTTATGATATTTACGGACACAGACGATCAGGAAAAGCATGATAGAATCGTGCTGGAAGTTTTGAAACGGTTGCGAGACAATGATCTGTTTGTCAAGCCCGAGAAGTGTCGCTTCAGAGTTACCGAAGTCGATTTCCTCGGTATGATAGTCTCTCATAACGGGATCAAAATGGATCCTGAAAAAGTTAACACTATTTTAAAGTGGCCTGAGCTGACGAACGTAAAGCAGGTTCGCGCGTTCCTAGGGCTCGGTAACTTCTATCAGCGTTTTATTAAAGACTATGCAATCATGGCCAGACCCATGACAGACTTAACCTGTAAAGACACTGTATTTAACTTCGGAGAGAAGGAACGCGCAGCGTTTGAAGCTTTGAAAGCCGCCTTTACTCGTGCTCCGGTACTTCAGTACCCCGACCAGGACCGCGAATTCCGCCTGGAAACAGACGCATCTGAGTTCGCCGTTGGGGGAGTGATATCCGTGAAGTGCGAAGACGGCGAATTCAGACCCGTCGCGTACATGTCACACTCTATGACACCTCCTGAATGAAACTATCCTATTCACGACAAAGAGATGCTGGCCATTATAAAGGCAACTGAGGCCTGGTGCCATTACCTCGAAGCCACTCCTTACGCTTTCGAGATTTACATGGACCATCACAATTTGACATATTTTACAAAGTCGCAGAATCTCTCTAAGCACCAAGCGCGCTGGCAAATGTGGATGACGCGCTTTAATTACTCGCTTATCTATAAAAAAGGAACCCAGATGCACGTTGCAGATCCGCTTAGTAGGCGATCGGACTATTACGTCTCGAGTTCTGAAGATAACAAGGATCAAACCTTGTTAAACCCTGTATCTATCAAGTCGATCGACGTTACTGATCAGACTTATGAAGAGCGCCAGTCGCTCATCACAGACTTTCATGACACTCCCGTTGCTGGTCATAAAGGAGTAAAAGCTACTTATAATGCGCTCAGGAAGCATTACACGTGGAAAGGAATGAAGGAACAGATTCAAACCTACGTAAAGCACTGCCAAAAGTGCCAACAGTCCAAGGTGTCGAATCAGAAAACTTCTGGAAGCCTTGTTCCTCTTCCCACTCCTAGTGGCCCGTGGCTTGATGTCACCATGGACTTTACCGAGATGCCAGAATCCCTCGGTTACAATTATATATTAGTGGTCGTCAATCGGTTCTCAAAGGAGGTCGTGTTTGTACCTTGTACTAAAGAGGAAACCGCATTGTCAACTGCAGAGTTATTTAGGGATCATGTCTGGTGTCAACATGGTCTTCCCTCTTCCATGGTTTCCGACCGTGGATCGGTCTTTGCGAGCAACTTCCTGGGGGAGTTGTATAGACTCTTAGGCGTAAAGCGCAAAATGTCCACTGCGTTTCACCCGCAAACCGATGGTCAGACGGAGCGATTGAATCGCGAAATTAATCAGTATCTCCGAACATACGTAAACGATCGGCAGAACGATTGGGCCAAGTGGATCAAGATCGCCCAGTTCATTTGGAACAATACCGTTTCGGAGGTAACCACTGATTCCCCGTTTGGAATTACCCGGAGTTATTCCCCTCGTATGGGTGTAGAACCAGTTGAGACTGTAGCCCCAGCGGCTAAGGACTTCGCTGCTATATTTAACAAAGTCGTTGAGTCTTCTGAGAAGGCCAAACGTAATATGAAGCTTCAGGCAGATAAGCACAGGAATCCTGCCCCGGACTATGTTGTAGGCCAGCAAGTCTGGCTTTCTACGGACAATCTTCGAATGCTGAATCGCGCTTCTAAGAAGCTTACTGAAAAGTGGATTGGCCCCTATGAGGTCACTCGTGTAACACCGAACGCGGTAGAGCTTAAGCTCCCAAAAACTCTTCGGATTCACCCGGTTGTGAATGTGTCTCGAGTAAAGCCTTATTTAGGACCTCTCCCTGGTCAACCTGTGTCTCGGCCTGGTCCGGTACATGTTTCAGAAGAACGCGATGAAGAGTACGAAGTGGACTATATCGTAGCCTCTCGTATTTATAAAAGGCAACTCCAGTACCTAGTTCACTGGAAAGGTTACGAAGAACACGAGAGAACTTGGGAACCCTCATCGAATTTAAAGAATTCTCCTCTGGTAGTCGAGCGCTTTTATCGAGAAAACCCTTCCGCTCCTCAAAAGCTTCGTATGACCCAAGTGGACTTTGACTCGTTATTTAGTCGTATCCCTGAAAACCTTACGGTTTGTGACACTCAGTTCTGCAGTCTGGAATCCTGCACCTGAGGGGGGAGTAGTGTAACGACCCAACTTTTTATCTTATCTAATCTGTGATTAGATAGCATCTTATCTTATCGTAGTGTACAGCCATATCTTATCTATCTTAGTCTAGGCCCATGCCTTATGCTGTACACGCTGCCTCCCTTGATGTCATTCCGCATAGCCTTAGCTCCACTATGACATCACTAGCATAGCATTGCACAGAACATAGCCTCGTGGATAGCCTTGCGTAGCCCTCATGTAGAGTAGTATATATACAGTGCAATCCAGCACCCAGAGGCTTTCCATTCGAGCTCATCTTGGGTTATTGCCCTAGTCCTCGCGTCCTATTCTCTTAGAGCCACAGTGTGTAGTAGGGTCCTTGGTAACTTCGCCTAGGGTCGTCTCAGTAATCACCATGTCATATGTGCGGGCCGAGATTTGCTGTAATGTACATCACGGCTGTGCTAGGCCATGGTAACTTTCCCGCGGCTTTATTTGTCCATACAATCCTTCCTGTGGGTAGGACTGCAATCTCAGTGCATTAACTGCACAAATCATACTTACACAGTTGTACATGCCCAGGACATTGTGTGTATGGCCTAAGTCATTAGGGGCATGTGTATTGCGGCTGTGCTACACCGCGGTAATTTTCCCGCGGCTTTATTTGTCCATATAATCCTTCCTGCGGGTAGGACTGTGATCTCAGTGCATTAACTGCACAAATCATATTTACACAGTTGTACATGTCCAGGACATGGTGTGTATGGCCTTATTTGTTAGGTACATGTACACCGTGGCTGTGCTAGGCTGCGGTAATTTTCCCGCAGCTTTATCTGTCCATACAATCCTTCCTGTGGGTAGGACTGCAAGTTCAGTGCATTAACTGCACAAATCATATTTACACAGTTGTACATGCCCAGGATATGGTGTGTATGGCCTAAGTCATTAGGGGCATGTGCATTGCGGCTGTGCTACACCGCGG
>Ga0307518_10003393_pt1 | contig 11477 bp, 4 predicted proteins | sample 25_EM_MG_FD_203889 | JGI IMG/M metagenome (GOLD analysis project Ga0307518, IMG submission 203889) | Populus trichocarpa ectomycorrhiza microbial communities from riparian zone in the Pacific Northwest, United States - 25_EM | ecosystem: Host-associated > Plants > Roots > Unclassified | place... | reverse complement strand
ACTAAGAAGCATTCAAGCAGGCACTGGGGGTATCCTCACGAGATCTTGGGAGCTGCAGGTGGGCACTCGTCCCTCACACTGATCCAGCGAACTCCGGAGCACCTTGGCTTGCACGCTACTTGCTTGCGAGCTATGTTGGGCAAGAAGTTTACTGCAAATTCTACGAATTTTAATTGCTAAGAATTTCCAGTGACCATATTCAATGCTGTTTATTTTTTATTATTATTGAAAATTATTGTTATCCGGTATAGGGAGTTCAGGCCACCCATGCCCTGCCACGGAAGAAGTTTCTTCCAATCCCTATAAATCTTCATCATTTCATGGTGGTCTTTGAGGGGTCATTTTTAGATGGTAAGCACAAGAATCTTTGGACCTGGGAGCGGCTAGGCATGAAGATCAGAAAAGAACCACCTAGAAGAACGTAGAAAAGAAATCGCATAGGTGTAACAGAAAGGATAAACTTCTAGGAGAAATCAATTTTATCAACAAGATCCAAAACCTACCTATTCCTAATTTTCTGAGAGGTTTGACATTATTGTACCGAGTGTTGTGTGTAACCTGGGTTCATGTTAGGGCCAGCAGTATCTGGGAACCCCAGGATTAGCCCATCAACATCCACAGGGAGTAAAAGCTTTTGCCACAGGCATCCTGTGGAGAAAAGCTCTTGTGGCTGAACAATCATCGAAATATCATTATTTCTACGCAAAACACCAATCACGGTAACAAAGCTGCCTTCTTGTACGTACCTGCCGAAACAGACAGAAATTTCCAGCTCGTAAGCTTCTGCAAAGTATGCACAAAAGCAACAGAAGACCTAGGTTAATAGATTACCCTTCTTCCAATCGTAGTAGGCGGGCCTCGGCTGACAGGTTTCTTTCTTGCAACCATTTCCTCAAGTGAGAAGATAGGGTTCTGCATTGCCTTGTAGTCACAAGTTTGCTCTCAACAATCAAGGGAACAACTTTACAACCTGAACCAGCTTTTACCATGGCTCTGATACCAGACTTTCGATCAGTTATGTAGAAGTCTGTGGAGAACCTCTGTCAGGTAGAAATTCCAAACAGAACAACATCAAACTTCCAAAAATAAAAATGACTCGCCATGATTTCTAGATTCAAGCGCAGCATTAATATGTGAACTAGTGGAAAGAGCCACAGAGCTTTTTTATTGACATACATGCCAAAAACATGAAATTGATTTCATGATGAATTTAACAATAACATGTCGCCTCAAATCCTGACAAATGGATGGTCTATTTCTTAAACCAAGCATCAACATATATTATATTATATTATACATTCATGCTTGTCCAATTTTAATTGCTGCATGAGCAAGATCCAAAGAAGATGTAACCTGCTTTTAATACAATAGGAAAGTGTCAAATATCAGACCTATATCAAATACTGTAAGTGATTCATCACCTGGATAAATTAATTATCCGATCTTAAGATTTCATGTTTTACAAATTGTAATTCATAGTCGAATGATTTATTGAGGAGGGCACTAAAAAAATGTAGTGAAATGTTGACTGACAGAAGAGCAGCAATCCTGTGGTCTCTTCATGACCATCAATTTACACTATCAAAGATATCTTGACTGCAAACAGAATTAGGTCAGATTAAATAGTTTGTGAAGCATCAGAGACGGGAAAATCTAGGGGAGAGGCCAGAATCTGGGAAGTTTAAAAAATGCAGAAATTAGGGAAAGAAAAAAAAAGTGATAAGGCAGGAGAAATTCAACAAGGTGAAGCTAGCTATCAAAACAATGGCACAGCATTCATAACTGCCGCATGCTTTATCATAAAAATTGCAGCACGACAATCAAACGACATGTACATAGACTGTGAAACTAATTAGAATGCCAATTTCTTCATAAAAAAAAAGAGTACAAATAGGGAAGGTGGAATTAGATGCTGAACTGATTAAAACAACGAGCAATATTATGCTAATTTTGTCCTTCCATTTATAGGGTGTCATTGCTTGGTGCAACAGTTGCAACCATAAGATTGTAGGCTTGAGCCTTAATAACAGCCACTTTGTGCATAATGCTGAAGTAAAAGATTGTTTCACATATTCTTTCTCTAAGCTCCGGTTTGGTTTATCATAGCTTGGTAATCGTCTGTTTTGCAAAAATTAATAAATGTACAAAAATAAACTAAGATCGAGAGACGAGTATATTCAATAAATGTACAAAGCATCTCTAGTTTTCTGTAGAGATAGACTGTAATTACAACTAACTACTTAAAGTGAAGTTATGTGAATCAGAAAGGAAACTGACATCAGCTATCAACCCAGTAGAAAATATAAATAAAGTAATCGTTCTAATTGTAAAAGTTTGTGAGTAAAGAGATATCCATACCTCGCAATATTTTAGATTCCACTGTAAGCATGATGTATTAGCATTCATTGGCTTCACTCCAAAACCTCCATATTCATACAAAAGAGTAGATACGTAGGTACATCTGGCAGCTCTCTCATATGAAGATTCCAGGGAAACGCTTCCACAGGATACCAGCTAAAATCATGAACAAAAGATTTTTTTTTTTAAAAAAAGCAATTGATCCTTTGTCAGCCAGAAAATATTCTGCTAAGTGATATCTCAGATCAGGGTAATAAAGGCAAGATTAGCAGGATGAGCTCATCATGCAATGAGCTTCTTTAACTAATGCCTCCGTTATCATGACTTTCTCAGACAGCTATCTGTGCTATGAAAACCCCGTGCTTAATTTTCTAGACAATATTGAGTCATATTAGTTAAACTAATATTGGCAACACATACATAAAATAGATAGATAAATAATCAGTGAAGTTTCCAATCATTCAATACTTGGCAAGTAATAAGGCAGCATTGTCATCATATTTCTAAGTTTTTACTACAGAATCTGGAATGTTTCATTAAATCAAAAAATTACTGATACTATTTTCTGTCAAGTGCCGATCAATCTGCAAAGGCAAGAAAGCTAAAAATCCAATTAAGATGTGATCACCTACATTCAAATATATAGATATAAAAGTTTCCCTCAACCTTGGATCCACATTTTCTGTTTCACTAAAAGTATAACATCAAATCAGAAAGAGAATCCATTGGCATCCAATCTCACAAAAAAAATTTATGGAAAGGCAAATTAGAAATAAGAAAATCACCCACGCTCCCAAAACAGATAGCATATCCTTTGGTTGCCATTTGACCTATTCACTTCAATTTGATAATCACCAGACCACATTCCCCATGCTTTTCCTTCAATAGCAACTCATCCAAAACCAATTTTTCAAAAACCCCATAAGGTATTTATGTTCATATTGAACAATGCAACGGATTGAAACCCCTCAATTGAACCATTTAAGTTAAAGACGAAGAAACGGTTACCTAGATAAAAGAAAATAAAAAAAAAGTACGCCAGCAATCCTATGTCTGTTTGCTCTAAAAATCCTCCCATTTTCAGCAAGCATTTCCCTTTTTTTTTCGTGTTTTTTCCCCTAAGCAACAACATCAAATAGCGAAACAACAAAAACCCACCAAAAACAGGCTCATGAAAGGAAGACAATAGAGATCAAAAGTTTGGAAGTACCCCAGTAATTTTAACAAGCTGTCCTTCAGTAGCAGCAGCAAGGTCAGAATCAGGAAAAGAACGAAGACACCAAAAGACAGCAGCTTTACGTCTCCAATTAAGCTTATTCCAAGCTAAAAAGGAAAGAACTAAAGCAAAGAGCAAGATAAAAGAAAGAAAGAAGAAAACATTATGGACCACAACGAGTATAAAAACAGAAACTGAAAGCCCAACAAAGAATACAAGTAGTAAAATGCAGACTGCTAGTCTTGGTATTGGCTTGCAGCTGTGGCTGTTATGTTCTCTCAAAGTTGCATTGGACAGGTCGTTCATCACTCTCTCTGTCTCTCTCTCTCTGTACGGCAACCCACTTTACTAAACCATTGAGAGGAGGAGGAGAGATTTTCAGCTAGTCGAATGGGGAGATACATACATACATACCTTTTGTTACAAACGACATGTTGCTTGTTGAATCTCGTTTTCCTTAAACGGTCCCGTTTATTGGTTACTGGGAAGAAAGTGGGACCCTTTTTTTGACCAAATCATCCCGCCATAAGCTCAAATCATGCAATGCCAGCCGCCTGATTGGCTCTAATTCGTTTTCAGAGATGTTCTTCGAGTAGGGAGGATCTCTTGCCGATTGAATTGACGATTTTTGGATTCAAAATCCGGAATTGAAGGTGAGATTGTCTGAACTGCATTGCATTGATTTATGGAGCATCTCTGCTTGTTGTTAACTATTCTTTGAGGTGACGCGATGCCATAATGGAGATGGCTGGTTGCTGTGCTTAAATTTTTTTTTCCCTTTTAAAGGGATCTTAATGTCTGATTTGATTGAATTGGCACAAAAATTTGAAGTGAAGCTCTTTGATCTTTGAATTTATTGGCTTTAGGTAGCATTAAAATGATTAGATAGACATTCGCATGATTAAAATCCTGGTCCATAGTAGAAACTTCGTTTTTCTTTTAGGTTTTTGATATGGCGGGTGGGTCTAGGAGAACGGAATGTTAAGATCAATTGTCGTACTCATACCCTCTTAGAATAAGCAAATAGCATTAGTACAAGGTTAGTACGGTGCGTATTAAAACATTCTGCTGTCACAAGATTCCATCAGCATATGAGAGCTTTAAGTCAAGATTACTGCCCACAACTTCTCTACATGATGGATAGCTTAGGGCCAATTTGGTAGCGTGTTTCTGGTGTTTTGGAATGTGCTTTTGGGTTGAAGAAGCATCAGGTTGATGCTTCTATAGGTGCTTTTTGGATGGTTTTTATAATAAAGATGTCAAAAACCATTGAATAACACTCAAAACAGCATCTTTTTCAGCACTTGAAATGCAACATCTTAGTGTTGCATGCTCCATTAAGGCTGCCTTTTTTGGCATGAACTGCAATTATGCAACATTTAAAGGCTTTGCTAATGTCCTATAGATGTTATTTAGCCATTCTCTAGAGATGCATCTAATGTTCTTTAGTTTATCCGAGTGGGATATTCAAATGTTAGAAGAGCAACTTGCAAAGCAGGCGGATAATTCTCCTGAAATTGTATGGTTACTTCATGGCTGCTTTTTGTATATCTCCTGAATCACCATGTACCTTTGATTTCAACCCTATAGTTTTCATTACTTGTTTTTCCTTGGCGCAATTCACAATATGTGCACTTTAATTTGGGATCCCTCTGATCATATATTCATAATGAAATTTATCTGCAAACATTGAACCACTATTGGGAAAAAGAAAACACTGAATTGCATATAAGATAGCACAACAGCAACTCCTTTAAAGATTGGAGAGAACATGTCTCTATATCGGAGTTCTAATGCAGCATTTCTCTCCGTCTCCCCCCCACATACAAGCAACTCTTTTATGCACACTAGCTTACTACTTACACGGCTTCCTTTATTTTCTCCATTTTTTATGGACATCATCTTTCCAGGCCCAGACCAGTAGGGACTCTAATGTGGGACAGATTCGGAGAGGTAAGATTAGAGCGGAAGCTTTTCTAGTTGCACCAAGAAGACAATTTGAATCTCTATACTCACAACAAAATCCAAATTTGTCACGTCAATTGATGCATTCCTCTGAAGCGTTCCTCTCCGATGGTCTCTCTGAATTTTGCCTCACCAAGAGCTGGAGTTCATCAATACAAGGACAATTGATAAATTTGTATCAAGTTTCATTGAGTTTCCTCTTCAATCAAGCCCAGAAATCCCACCACTGATAGTCACTGCTTGATTGATCGAAGAGGCGATCAGAGTCTAAACTCCCCCAATCTTCTTGTGATGTCAATGATCCATCAGCGGGTTCCACCATACTAATTAGGTTCGGTTCTTCTTCGAGTTCAAAATACTCTGCTTTTATGCTGCTATCTTCATCTGAGAGGACTCCTAATCCATGTTCTGGTCTTTCAATTGACAATCTAGGATTCGTTTCTGATTCACCCATAGTTGTGTCTGCATTCTCTGATTTGCCTTCGATACTGTTCACAGCTGGTCCTTGGCCACAACACTCTCCTTCCTCTCCTGGCTTCTTCATCAAATCATTAATCTTCTGTAACTGTCAAATTTTGGAAAATTCTTGGTTAGTATGTACACGAATGTTTCTGTTTTTCCCCCAACCAGGTGAACAAAAAAAAATTATTAGTATAGTACCTGTATTACCAAAGCTTGCTTCTCTTTCTTCAGAGTCTCAAACCTGGAAGCCAAGCTATTGTAATTGGCTCGTAGTATGCTGAAGTCTCTTTCAAGCTGCTTAGACTTCCATCTAGCTCTCTTATTCTGAAACCATATTGCAACCTGTCGTGGTTGCAATCCAAGCTCTTTTGCCAGCTGCATCTTCTTTCGAGGCTCAAGCCTTGTTTCTGATTCAAACATAGACTCCAGCGATTTAATCTGCTCATCACTAAACCTCCTTTTGTTCTTGTTCTTCTTCTTTCTGGAGGTTGTGACACCGTTCATGCAGCTAAAAGGCTCTGTCGCCGAAGGTGAATACTCTCCTCCATCAAACATCTTGTTGTTGGGATCTTCAACTGCCTTCAGGAAATTCTGTTTCTTTAATTCAAATAATCAAATATGGTTTGTCATAGGAGATTATTTTGGAACTGTTAAGAGTATTTGTGAGCTAGAGGTGAATGTTATTTATTAGCTAAGTTTTTGTGTGTGCAAGCCTTGGTTCCTGGTCTGACTGCAATTTGCTTAGTTGCTGCTTTTTATCTTCAGTTTGTAGGGCTTTATTTCCAGCGTGATAACCTACAGTGCTTTTCTTATGGCACCTTGGGACATTATATGTGCTTCAAATTTTATTTTTATTTTTTATTTTTTATTTTTTCATTTCTTGGTGTAATTTCATGGATGGGCCTTTAGCTTAGGTGGCCTATTCAAGCCGGCTTGTTTATTCTCATCAATGACTTTGTAATTTCTTATATATATTTATAAATATCTAAAATAACACAAACTTCTCCAATAAATTACCCTAAGTGTTTGAGCTGAATTTGGGAGCACAGAATGAGATCTTCTATCAGTTGTTTTTTATTTAGAAATATATTAAAATAAATTTTTTTTATTTTTTAAAAATTATTTTTTACATTAGCACATCAAAATTATCTGAAAACATAAAAAAATATTAATTTGAAATAAAAAAATAAAAAAATTTCAAATTTTTTCAAAAGTGCTTTTGAAACGTAAAAGTTATTATGAAAAAAATTAAATTTTTTTTATTTTTTTCTTTGCTTCAAATTAATATTTTTTTTATATTTTCAGATCATTTTGATGTGCTGATGTCAAAAATAATTTTTAACAAATAAAAAAATTATTATTTTAATATATTTTGAAATAAAAAGCACTTTGAATAGCAATCGTTACCTTATTTTCAAATACACTAAGGCTCCGTTTGTTTGCTGGAAAGTAGTTTCCTTTTGGAAAGTGAATTCCAGGAAAATGAATTATTTTCTAATATTTGTTAGTATAATGGAAAATAAGTTAGAAAATATTTTCCAGTGTTTGGTTATGTCATGAAAAATGAGTTGGAAAATAACTTATTAACGTTTTATTTTTCTCAAGTTTATTAAAATAATAAGAAACAAATCTTACAAATTAAAAAGTTGAATGAGAGTGAAATTGAAAAAAATATAATTTCATAAATTATTTCAAATAAAATAAATAATAATCAAAATAATAAAGATCAAATCTAAAAAAAAAAATATATGAAGAAATTAAAATAATAATAATAAACATTTTATAAATTATTTCAAATAAAATAAGTAACAATCAAAAGAATAAGGATCAAATTTGATAGATAAAAAATTTCAATAAAAAAATGATAAGGGAAAAATAAATAACAATTATAAAAATGAGGAACAAAGTTAATATAAAAATTAAATTTTAAGAGATGAAATTGAAAAATAAATATTCAAAATAAAATATATATAGCAATCAAAAGTTTGAGAACCAAATTTGATATAATCAGCAAATAATATAATATTTCTAATTTTTTTCATGAAAACTAGTTTTCAGGAAACAAACATAACCTAATATAAATTTCAAACTTTTGATTGGAGAATCTTGCATAATTCAAGCTTAAAATACATTTCAAGATGAAGTCTTTATCAGTTTCCATTACCTAAACTAATTAATTGAGATTTTCTCTCGTACACACACTGATTTTCTCTCGTACACACTGTGTGAAACCTATTTTCTGGGAACCAAAAAGTCCATATGACAAGCTATGTCGATTCTAAATCACTTTGGATTTATTTGTTTGTTCTCTTCTCTCTATTGCCTTTTTCTTTGAAGAAGAACAACTGGAACCTCGCTGGTTAAGATGTTAATAGATTGATTTTGGCATCTAACTGAACTGAATTGTCGAGGTCTGTTACTGCTCTCACTCGAAATGTTCATGTGCCGCAGCCATAACCTTGATGTTGATTTGTAGAGATTAAATTGACCCACTTTGCAATTTTTTGCATTTAGATCGAACCTTAATGTTAATCGAACAGAAGAGAAGAGGGCACGATTTTTCCCTTTCAACGTCGGTAGAAATCTAAGCACATTTTAAGTGATTTGTTTTTATTTTTTTTTATATGAAAGTGTAGTAATTGTTGTTTTTCAAAGAACTTTTCATTTTAAAATGCATCAAAATAATATGTTTTTTTTTTAAATAATTTTTATATTAACACATCAAAATGATTTGAAAACATTAAAAAATATCTATAATTTTTTATAAAACATATTTTAAAACACAAACAAGTTTTTTCTGCCTTTCATTTTGTTTTTAACTTGATGATGTCGGCAACGGGAGTGATATGGTGCCACTTAGCTATAACCAGGCATTTATATTCTTTTCATAATTTTAAGAAAGCCTCCATCAAACGTCTTCAGAGTTAGGATTACAGGTTCACTCTCCAGATTTGCTAGATGGTTGATGATACTTTACATAGTATTCAGACATGTCACTTGCATTCTTCCATGTGCAGTTGATCAGTCGTTGTCTTCCCACGCTGGCGTAGCTTACATGTGTCTTCTGCGAAGCATGGTGTGCTGGATACGCTCAATCTCACCAGGAATAGAAAATAAACCGAATGCTTTGTAACTAATGGAGCTGTTATTACAGGGTCATTTCCAACACTTTATGCAGTAGCAGGATGTTTCAGGAACGTATAATTAATCTGTATATATATTTTCTTTGGCCTATTTATTTTTATGTTTTAAAAATATTTTTAAAAAAATTTAAATTTATTTTTATTTTTTTCTTTGCTTAAAATTAATATATTTTTGTTGTTTCATATCATTTTCATGTCCTGATATCAAAAATAATTTTTAAAAAATAAAAAATATTATTTTAATATTTTTTCAAATAAAAAACACTTTAAAAAACAATTATTACCACATATATAAATACATTGCTCATCATATTTGGTGGTTAGGGATCGGTAAAGGTTGTAAACAATCTATCTCCTTTACTTTATAAGAAGAAATTCAAATACTTGTGAAAGCTATGTACAATCACAAAAATAATTTTTTTATGTTTTTAAATCATTTAGATGTATTGTTATAAAAATAAATTTTAAAAAATAAAAATATATATTATTTTAATATTTTTTTAAAAAAAAAAACTGCAATTCACTAAAATAGTTGGCGGTTTGGGACCTCTGCTGCTGGCATTTGATGCAAACAAGTCGTCGACTTGAGCCGTATTTAAGAAGAGTTAGGTGAGCGAGCGAAGGAGTGAGTCCCAGTCTCAGCTTAACGTGCCTGACTTTGTTACCCCACCAAACATCAATTGAATATCTTTAGTTTTATCTGTCCAAAATAACATTAATTTTTTTTAAAAAATGGAATAGTATTTCCAACCCCATCCAATAGGATTAGTTGCCTAGGAACAAGTATCTTAACACGCCACCCAATGATATTATGCCAGCAGAGCGTCCATTTTTTTGTCGTCATTTTCTTTTGGAGTTTGGGTGGGGGCTTCAGGCAGTAGGTACGTGTCGAGACCTCTATGGTTCAAGGTAGAAACTAGAAAGACTGTTTTTAATACAGACGACACGTGCTCATTGTTGCTCGGGAACCGTAGCCCCCTGGCTGGGTTTTTTTGCTTTTTAATTTAATTTTTTTAATTTTTAATTTTAGATTGATTTAATATATTAATATTTAAATTATATTTAAAATTTTAAAATTATTTTTTTAATATATTTTTAAATAAAAAAATATTTTAAAAAACAATTACCCAAAGAAAACGGACTCTAGAATCGTCAGTGGGGACAGTTTTTTTTCTTTTAATTTCAAAAAGGTTTTTGTCCTATTCTGCTTTTTTTTTGTTGCCTTCTATCTGTTTGACACGTAGTGCTGCCCTTGTACAAGTGTCTTCAGAAATCCAACTTCTAATCCTTGAGGGATATACGTGTATTGTTCGCATACTTATTAATTATTAATTATTGTTGATGTTATTGTTCAATCAATAATGCTGATTTTTATTATTTATCTTGGCCAATTTAACTTTTTTCTAATTTCAACATTTTTTAAATTTTTTTTAAAATTTATACGTTGATAATTCCTTCTTCTTTTTTTCATATTATTTTCAATTTAAGGTTTTTAATAAAATTTCAAATTTAAAATTAAGACCAACTTGATGAAATAATATTTAAACTTATAATGTAAAAAATTAACAGGAGAATGATCAAGATAAAAAAAACTAGTTTTTTTCCCAATTCATCCAAAAATATACTTAATTTACTCATTTTTTGTCCCGATTTCATATTTAGATCTTAAAACATTATTTTATTTTTCACAGTCCCTGCATTTTTAGAGAGAAAGTGATCGGAAAATGAAAATGAGAAAAAATGATTGATTGGAAACATTCCGACCATAAAAAAAAAATGATCTTGGTGTTATTTTTTCACGAGAAGAGTCATATTAAGAAATTTTTAAACTTTCATCTCGTCAAAAAACATTAATCGGGGCTAGGAAAAAAGTTTTTAGTCATTTCATTTAGTTGTTTTATTGCTATTTAAAGGCTTTTTATGTCAAAACTGATTTATTAAGATATTTAGAGTGTTTTTAAATTAAAAACAAATAGTTAAAGATGGCTTTTTAAAGTCCAAAACACTAGACACGACAAACTATTGAATAAAAAAAAAAAAAGAAGGCTAAGACGTGTGAGCCTAGTCTTGCAAGTTTACTCTTGCATGTGTTTTTTTTTATTATTATTATTCCAGACTGTAGGCCCAACCTTCTAAGCCTAAGAACTCGACCTCTTTTTATACAGTTTAGTTTTTGTTTTTAATTTTAGTTAAAGTTAAATATAAATATAAATTATTTTTGTTTTCAAATAATATTATAGTATTTTCTAATAATATTAGCAATCATTTTATTAATTATTATATATGAACTAATATGTAAAAAAAAAATTAAATTTTTGGTGATAATATTCAAT
>Ga0307518_10003392_pt1 | contig 11480 bp, 11 predicted proteins | sample 25_EM_MG_FD_203889 | JGI IMG/M metagenome (GOLD analysis project Ga0307518, IMG submission 203889) | Populus trichocarpa ectomycorrhiza microbial communities from riparian zone in the Pacific Northwest, United States - 25_EM | ecosystem: Host-associated > Plants > Roots > Unclassified | place... | reverse complement strand
AAATTACAACTCCGCAATACCATTGATGATAAAAATTAAAACGGACCCATTAAACAAGCTATTAATTATTTCAAAACAACACATGTAATTCGGTAATTCAATAAAGTTTCAACAATTTACAAACAAATACAATCTTACAAAATCTAAAACAAACCATAACAAGTATAAAATTATACATTCATATACTACAAGTTTATTTGAGAAATAACAATAAAACATGTACATCTACTAACAAAATACATATATTAAAAAAACAATAAAAACCATGATATTTAAATGTTAAAATTTAAAAAGATAGAATTACTTACAAAAACTGATAAAAATCCGTAAGTAAATCAGAACATGGATGCTGTGACAAGAAGACTTTAAGATATATGACTTGTTGTGCTGAGAAGAGGGAGATTTGTTTTGGGAGTGGGGCTGGTTGTTTGCAGTTGGGGAGAGTTTAGATGAGGAAGAAAAAGGAGAAGAAGAAGGAGAAAGATGGGAGAATAGGGTCGAGTGAGAGTGGATGCATTAACTTTTGCCGACGGATTCACCGACAGAATATTCTGTCTGTGATTCCGCCGGCTAATCTGTCGGTAAATAGGACACGTCATCGTACGGAGCTGCCGTTTTGAATCCCTTGGTGATTCTGTCGGCATTTTCATTGATGAACCGGTCTCGTCACTATACGGAGCTGACATTTTGAATCTCTCAGTGATTTTGTCGGTAAAAAATACCCGCAATAACCTCCACATCAGCGAACCGCCCTTTTTTTTTAATTCTCAACATTCCATCGGTAAGTCCGTCGATATTTACCGATGGATGTTTTCTGTCGGTATGTGATGATGACATTACCGACGGATTGAATGCTATCGGTAATGGCGACCTCAAATTGCCGACGGAATTATTCCGTCGGCAAATCCGTTGGTATTAAACGAGTTTCTGGTAGTGTATTTAGGATTACGTTTCAAATGGTGTTTTCTAAAAAAATTATTTTCTTTGCTTAAGATTAATGTTTATATATATATTTGGATCTTTTAATATGTTGATATCAAAAATAATTTTTTTAAAATAAAAAATATATTATTTTGATGTATTTTTAAATGAAAAATACTTTAAAAAACAATTACTACTACTCTTTCAAATACCCCATAAATATTGATTACATGAGATTAATTGATTGATCAGACATGTAAAAGAATTTACGGTGTAACTCACCTCATTTGTTTAATTAGTTGTGTAAATTAATTACAACCTATGGTTGGTTATTTTTTATTATTACTATTTTTTCATGGTTGGTTATGTTTCGTAGTTAATTTGTTAAGTGTATGTTTATTTTTGTATTTTAAAAAATATTTTTAAAAGTATTTGAATTTTTTTATTGTAAATTAATTTTCTTATGAGTTTGTATGGTTTTGATGTATTGATGTTAAAAATAAATTTTAAAAAATAAAAATAAAAATAAAATATTATTTTAACAATACCAGGACAACCGTCCATGGTTTTCTGTGACACATTTTGTTATATTTAGATCCTTAGTTTTTGGTGTATTTATAGTTTTAGACACCTTGGTGGTTGTCGTTCTAGCTTTTTGTTCATTTCTACCCTCTCGTGACACTATCAATTAAATAAAGTTGTTGGATTCAATTTTCTTATCGAAAACTCATCACGATGCATTTAAATAATTATATGGGAACGAGCTTTCACATTTTTCTCTTGTAATTCTCGAGGGTTCAACATTAAACACTATATTTTTTGTAGTATTATTTTATAAGATCAATTTTGTTCGCAAATTGTTTAGTAAAATCAATAAAATGTATTTTCATAATTAATATATTAAACAAAAGATAAGTATAGAGTATTAATTTGATGGAGGGGTTTTTTTAGAAAAAAAAATACTAAGATACTAAGATTGACGATAAACACTGAGATCTGTTGCCTAGTACTGTGTTCCACTTCTAGTTCTCTGTTTGTTCATGTCTCTGTTTCTCCTTAGGCTCTCTCTCTGCAAACGAACTCTTTTATAACTAAAACTTTTATAAAGAATTTCCTTTGTAACAGACTTAACGTATGTATATATGGCTGAGAAAACAAAATTTTACTCAAGGAATTTCAGTTGTATATTAATTCTTTCATGGTATCAGAGCTTCTCCTAGCTAACGCTTCTAACGATCCTATAGCTACTGCTTCAGATTTTTCATTGTCTTCCGCTACATTTCATCTTCCAGCTCAAGTTATTTCCATTAAACTCGATGGAACTAACTTTCTTGCCTGGAGTGCTCAATTGCTTCATCTGTTTCAGAGTTATGGACTCATGGGAATTGTTGATGGTTCTGGTTTTTGTCCTCCTCAATTTTCCAGTGAAGAACACAAGGTCCGAGGTATTACTAATTCTGCTTATATGATTTGGCAGTATAAGGACCAAACAATACTTGGCTGGATTATCTCCTCATTATCTCCTACGGTGGTCTCCACCATTTATGGCCTTGAGACTTCTCATCTTGCTTGGCAAGCCCTTGGTGCAAGTTTTGCTACGCCATCAACTTCTCGCATTTCTCTTATCAAGCGAAAGTTGTAGTCTTTGCAGCAAGGCTCCTTGTCTTGTTAGAAATTTCTGGATGAAGTTAAATCTCTTGCTGATGAACTCTCTATTCTTGGGAAACCTGTTGATGATTCTGATTTAATCTTATCTATTATCAATGGTCTCAACTCTTCATTTCATTCCTTTGTCACTACGTATATGCTCCTCTCCAAAGAGAAATCCATGCCATTTTTAGATGGTCATGCAGAATTACTAAACTATGACCTTATACAATAATTTCATAGTCAGTCTCTTCACCATGAGGCAAGTTCCTATTCTATTTACTCACATAAACCTAGCCCCAAAATAGGTTCTCGCCACATCAATAATAAATCTCGCTTCTCAAGGGCATCTAAAGGCTCGGGTAGTGCTTCCTCTCAGTTTCGGCAGCCACTACCTCACCTCTCACGCCCATCTTCATCTGCTCCTTCTGACTCTCATTCCCGATCTCCATGCCAAATCTGCAAATGAGAGGGACATCAAGCCTTGGATTGTTTTAACCGCATGAATTACTCTTTTCAAGGACGTCATCCTCCCATTGACTTAGCTGCCATTGTTGCAGAAGCTATTACAACTTATTTAAATCAATATCAATGGTATGCGGACAGTGGTGCTAATCTTCATGTTACCTTAGATATTGCTAATCTTGCAACTTCTCACCCTTAGGAAGGTGATGCTTCCGTGGGCGTAGGTAATGGTACAGGTTTGCTCATATCTTATACTAGCAAAGCTTCTATCAAAACCCTCTCTTCTACTACTCTTGCCTTAAATAATGTTACTTATTGTCCTCAAGCATTTGTTCATCTCCTCTCTATCAATAAATTCTGTCAGGATAATAATGTCCTTTTTTTAACTCACTGGTTTTGATTTTTCTGTTAAGGACATCCTGACGGGGAACACGCTCCTGACGGGACCAAGTGATAATGGATTGTATCCGATCAACCTTCATCAACTATCTTCTTCACCATATCATGCTCTCACAATGACTGTTGGCATCAAGGCTCCTACTTCTACCTGGCATTGTCGCGTGGGCCATCCTTCCCCAGAAACTCTTCGTCGTGTCATTTCCAATTTTTCTCTTCCAGTTAGTGATTCCATAAATAAAACATCAGTTTGTGTACGTTGCCAACTAGGCAAGTCTAAACAATTGCCCTTCTCTGATTCATCAAGAGAATCCACTTCCACACCTTCCTTGAGAGGTTGTCGTTATTATATTATTTTTATTGATGAATTTTCTTGTTTTTGTTGGATGTTTCCTATTTCAAATAAGTCTGATGTTTATTCTACATTTGTTAAATTCAAGCTTTTAGTAGAGAAACAATTTAAATTCACCATTCAACAATTTCAAAGTCATAATGGTAGTGAATATTGTTCTACCATCTTTAAACATTTTTTAAAGGATAATGGAATTTTTCATCGACTATCATGTCCTCACACTTCTTAACAAAATGGCCTCGATGAGAGGAAACATCGTCATATTATGGATATGGGGTTTACTCTTCTAGCTCAATCAGGCTTATCTAAGAAATTTTAGGTTGATGCTTTCTTCACCGCTATCTTTATCATTAATCGACTACCTACCAAAGTTCTTGATTATGTTTCAACCTATGAACGTCTTTTTCATCTTCCTCCAGACTTCACATATTTTCGAGCATTTGGATGTCAATGTTTTCCATGTCTTCATCCTTACACAAATGATAAATTATCATATTGTAGCACACCTTGTATTTTCATTGGTTATAGCTCTAATCACAAAGGATTTCAGTGTTTAGATCCTTCCTCCAGGCGTGTCTACATCTCTCGAAATGTAATTTTTGACGAAGAGCAATTTCTTGCACACTCCATTATCACAGATCCTGCCAGCTGCGTCTCCTCCTCAGGTAAGTCTCCAGGTTTGTTCTTCGCTTCTCCCTCACATATTTTCCCCTCATCTTCTCCTCACCCAGGAACTTCCTTAACAAACTCTACTCCTGCTTGTGTCTCACCTGACACCAGGTTCTTGCTGACCTTACCTTACCTGAAATTCATACTGCTTCAGTCGTTATTTCAAATGAATACCATCTCTACTCCTCTCTCTATTCTGGCTAACCCAAGATCCTTTCCTTTACCTACTGCACCAGTTCTTAGTCCTTCTTCTGACCACCGTCACAGTGCAATCCTTAACTCCAAAATGGTGCCTTGTCTACTCATGAGCCTTCCACGAAAATAATCACCAGATCACAGACTGGTCATCATAAACCCAGTAGGTTCCCTGATTTTCATTTATATTCCACTCGTCACCCCCTTCAAGCTTTGCATGCAGGTCTGATTTGTGTTGAGCCCTGTTTCTACGCTCAAGCAGCATCAATCCCTAAGTGGCACGCGACAATGGACAATGAATTCCAGTCCTTATTACAGAATGACACCTGGTCACTATGTTCTTCTCCCCCTGGTAAGAATGTGGTTCCATGTAAATGGGTTTTTAAACTCAAACGACGACCTAACGGTAGTGTTGAACATCACAATGCCAAATTAGTTGGTGTGGGTTATCTACAAAGAAGTGGTGTTGATTTTCTTAACACATTTAGCCTAGTCATCAAGCCTTCTACTGTTCGAATGGTTCTTGCCATCACTGTTTCTTTCAATTGAGATATTCATCAACTTGATGTCTCTAACGCCTTCCTTCATGGTGTGTTAGAAGAGGAAGTTTATATGACACAACCCGAAGGATTTGCTGATCCGATACACCCCCAATTTGTTTGTAAGCTTCATAAATCTCTTTACGGGTTGAAACAAGCTCCTCACGCCTGGTTTAATCGACTGTCCATTACTTTTTTGGCACTTGATTTTTAAAGTTCCCAAGTTGATCCCTCACTATTTATCTGTCATTGTGGAAATGTCCATGCATTCTTCTTAGTTTACGTGGATGACATTCTGGTTACCTCAAATGATCATAATTTTATTGCCACTCTTATATCTCAATTACAACTTGAGTTTGCTATAAAGGATCTTGGCCAGTTGATATATTTTCTGGGTATTGAGGCCACACGCAATTCTTCTGGTTTACATCTTCGACAAACAAGGTATATTATTGATCTTTTGGATCGTATGCAACTCACTGGTATCCGCCTGTACCGTGCACCTTGTGGCTCAGGCTTTAAGCTGTCCAAGTTTAATGGAGATAGTATTCCAGACCCATCTGAATATAGGCAAACAGTAGGGGCTTTACAATATGTAACTCTTACATGCCCTGACATTGCATACTCAATGAATCAACTCTGTCAACACATGTAAGCACCTATTTCTGCTCACTAGACAGCAGCCAAATACATGCTATGATACTTAAAACACACACTTGATTATGGTCTCTTTTACGAACCTGGTTCCTTTGCAATCGATGCTTATTGTGACTTTGATTGGGCCGGTGATCCTGACGATAGATGATCCACCTGTGGTTATGGTGTTTTTGTTGGACCCAATCTCATATCTTGGTCTGATAAGAAATAACCCGTAGTGTCGAAATCCAGTACTGAAGCTGAATACCGGTGTTTGGCTTTTGTTACAGATGAGGTGTATTGGCTGAGAATGTTGTTGCGTGAATTGCAGGTTTCTCTTGCTTCTGCTCCAGTCGTATGATGTGACAACATAAGTGCCTTAGCTCTTGCCTTCAATCCTATTTTCCATGCTCGATCGAAACACATTGAAGTGGATTACCACTTTGTCAGAGAAAAGGTGGTCAACAAAGATATACTGCTTCAACACGTTCTCACCTCTCTACAACCTGCAGATATCTTTACCAAGGGACACACGGCTGATCAGTTTTGTTACCTCCGAGATAAACTTTCTGTGACAGATGTCCCTGCCAGTTTATGGGGGAATGATAAGGATAAAGTTCACAATACTAAGATTGACGATAAACATTGAGATCTGTTGCCTAGTGTATTCCACTTCTAGTTCTCTGTTTGTTCCTGTCTCTGTTTCTCCTTAGGCTCTCTCTGTGCAAACGAACTCTTCTGTAACTAAAACTCTTGTAAAGAGTTTCCTTTGTAACAGACTTTACGTGTGTGTTGGGGGGGGGGCTGAGAAAACAAAGTTTTACTAAAGGAATTTCAGTTGTATACTAATTCTTTCAAAGAGATTTGGTGAAATGTAAAACTGGGAAACCAAGATTTGTTTGTTTCTTGCATGAGCAAGAGGTCCAGTTGAAGCTCTCAAAATCATAGTATAACTTGGAAGTTCAAATATATATATATATATATCAAAACTCAGTTTCCTTTACGTTTCAGCTTCGGGGAATGTTCAGAAAGGGTTTTTTTTTCCATTTCTTTGCTCTTAGTTTACATGTCTGTACATCTCTCTCTCTCTCTCTCTCTCTCCTTCTTTTGATAGGGAAAAGAAAAGAGAAATTTTGTCTTTTCAATGCATGATCTTGATTATAAAATGTTTAAATAAAATAATTATTGAGGTTAGATGTCAAAATGGGTCAAGTACATTGCTAAGTAGGGTACAACATGTGTTGGTATTGAATGGGGTTTGGATAGTGATCTCTCTCTCTCTTAGTGATCGATTCACATTTTTTTAGTTCTTTGAACAAATAAACAAAGTTTAGTGTGATAATTCATTGTCTCTAGTCAAATATTAAGCTTAGATATGTGTGGATCTAATGAACTGTTAGACCTATTGTTTCCATATTTACTCAAATGTTAAGCCCTAGATTTATATGGATCTGATGAACTGCTAGACCCACTATTTGTGAGCTCCGTCAAGCACTGAGTCCAGACATATATAGATTTGACAAGCTGTTAACTCACCATCTCTAAGTTCAACCAAACATTGAGCATAAATTTATGTGGGTTTAGCAAACCACCAAACTTGCTATCCCCGGTCTTAGCCAAGTGCTGAGCTCAGACTTGTATGGGTCTGATGAACTATCAGACTCACAATCAGAAATATTTTATCCTTATAAGATGAAGATATTTGGCTAAGATGTGAATATTTTTCTCTTTTTCACAAAAGGAGAGGACATCAAGATCTATAAATAAAAAAACACAATATAAACCTTCACATGAGAGGTTTAATTTTTCTCTATTACGAATGACATATATATTTTTCTAGAATTTTCTTCTAAAAAGAGGATTGTTTTTCTCTTTTATGATATTAATTTAATCATTGGAGAGTCTTCAAACACTAAAGAAGTGATCTTTTACGGATATTAAACATAATTTACTAGTCATTTCATAAATAAAAAAATTCAGATTACCAAAATTAGAAAATTAATAATTTTATCCCAGGTCTCGGTTTGGACTAAAAGCTCATAAGATAAAATCAGACATCATCACTTTAGTTGACGAATTATTTCGCCCGGATTGGTTATTTAATTTCGTTATGAGCATGCTTTAGTGTGTTAATTAGCAATTTCACAATCTTATAGACTAGAAAGGAACCAGTGATATGCATATCTAATTAACTCAATCTGATGCAAGAAGTTCACAGGCTTCGTCAGGGGAGCTTAAAAAAATATATAAAAAATAAATTAAAACGAGAAATTTTTAAAAAACACTCTCAAATCACAAAAATAAACACGCTGTATGAATTCTAATTTAAAAACCTGGCCTTTATAGCGACACCACCTGTTTTTTTAATCACCAAGAAACAACCTCCCCGTACCTCCCGAAAAACGGGTAAGTGAAGACAGCTCGTGTTACTTTCGTACTCCATATTCTGTATCTCTCTGTTCTTCCCTTTTTACAGTCACGTGTAATAAAAAGCCATTTACAAAAACGTTTTCCTAACATTGAGCTTTTTTCGCCATGCCTATCAAATGTTTGATAAAATGCCTCACAAAAATCACAATTCGTAAAGTTGTATAAATGATGTACGTGAATGCCTTCGATAGAGGGCATGAGTCAACTTGGTTTGATAGATAGACTTTATGGGTTTAGGGGCCATTTCAAGAAAACTTATTTTTAACCAGGATAGTCCACTTTCAGAATGATTCAATGTGTTTGACATTGCTTGATTAGATTTATCTCTAGTTCTGGCATTTATTTATTTTTTTCATGTCTTTCAATTGCGTTAATCCAGTGTTGCAACTTGCTGTCATGAAAATGTTGAAGCTTGCCCCTTCAATTTTGTACTTATTGTAAACTTGTTCAGTTAACGCTAGAATCATTAGGGAGATTGACAAAATTGCCGAGCTGAAGAGTTTTCTCAAGGTTCTCCCCCCAGTTGGATTTTGTTGCGTCAATGGCTCATCTCTCCATCCAAATAATAACGACAAGGTTTTGGTTTTCATTTTTCCAATTCTATTGATTTGTTTCTTTATGCTTCATCTTTCTTTAAAATTTTTAAATCTATGGTCTTGTTTCCTAGTGACTATTGGTTTTGTAGTCATCCATGGTAGATTATATTATTGGCGTATCAGATCCCAAGCAATGACATTCTTAGGTAGATTAATTATAACTAAAATTAATCAGTGTTTCACTGTAGTGTGGAATACTATTCACCGTGAGTGAATTCACTGTGGATTGTACTATAGTACGGATACTGTAGACTGTAAGTGCTTTTACTGTTGATTGCACTGTTGGTGGGGGCATGCTGGGAGACTGCAGCTTGCAGGACCCAAGCGCCAAGCTGGAGGGGCCAGCTTGCAGGACCCTGGCTCCGGATTCAAGGGGAGTGGGTCGGGCGTTAGGATCCATGATCAATGGATATAGCGTAAGGACCCAATTCTATTGGGTCCTTCATCAAGACTCAATGTTCTAATATTATTATTTTTATAATAATTCAAAGTTCTAATATAAAAAAATGTTATTATTTATGTTCTAAATATTCTTGGTATTAAAAATTGTATTATTTGGGTTATGAATGTTATTATTTTTACTAGAATCAAAAGTGTTAATATTAAAAATATTATTTTTTTGTGTTATAGATATTATTATTTTTATAATAATTACATCTCAGCACATACGTGGTGCTTGGGCTCCTGCCTCAGTGCTGAGCACAGCTTGTGCATACGTGGCGCTTGGGCTACTGCCTTAGTGCTGAGCACGGCCTGCGCACAGGTGGCGCTTGGGCTACTGCTTGTGGGTTGGGCACTCCCCAACGCACACGTGGCACTTGGGCTGCATTGGGTTGGGGACAAGTGGCGCTTGGGTCTGGCTCCGGACTTAAGGGGAGTGGGTCGGGCGTCAGGACCCATGATCAATGGATCTAGCGTAAGGACTCAATTCTATTAGGTCCTTCCATCAAGACTCAATATTTTTATAATAATTCAAAGTTTTAATATAAAAACATATTATTATTTATGTTCTAATTATTCTTGGTATTAAAAATAGTATTATTTGGATTATGAATATTATTATTTTTACTAGAATCAAAAGTGTTAATATTAAAAATATTACTTTTTTGTGTTATAGATATTATTATTTTTATAATAATCAATATTATTAATAAAATAATTACTAAATTAAAAAATATTTATTCTTAATATTGAAAACAACCAAAGATTTGATTTGAAAGGGGAAATTAAAAATTAGTATTAGTATTATTATTATTATCATTAATAAATTTTAAAAAATTGTTATTACTATCGAAGAAAAACCATGTGAGGACACGTGATGCTTGGCCCCCCCTGCGCCCACGTGGCGCTTGGGCTATGCCCAAGTGCTAGGCACACCCTGCACACACATGGTGTTGGGCTCCTATCTTTGGGTTGGCACTCCCTAACACACACATGGTACTTGAGCTCATGCCTTTGGGTTGGGTGCTCCACAGCGCGCACGTGACGCTTGGGCTCCTGCCTTTGTGCTGGGTATACCCCTTCGCACACGTCGCGTGGCACTTGAGCTGCCTATACTTTTAGTATAATTGTATTAAAAATATTCTTTTTTTTAGTATAATTAATGTTTAGATTATTAATGGGAAAAATATTATTGTATGTTTTGTTAATATTATTTTTTTTTGTATAATTCATATTAAAAGTATTATTATATTATTTCTTAAATATTTTTTTAGTATAATTGATAGTGTTGGTGATGTGCATCATGGGAATTATAATCCATCTTGTAAAGCTAAATCTAATATGCAAGATGATTCAAATGGTTCAATGACAAGAGCGAGAGCAAAACAATTACAAAGGGCTTTGACGAGTCAAATTGGAATGATTGAAGCTGCATCGGAGTTAAAAAATAGCAATCAGTTTGAAATTGGTTCAAGGATGTTTATTTGCCTACAATTGGAAGTCGGAGATGGGAAAAGCCCTTAATGGTTCTGTTGATGCTGGGCTACTTAAATTTGGGTTGATAATGAAATAAGTGAAGGAATTGATGATGTTTACGGTCAGAACAATAAATGAATTTGAACCCGAATTTGAAGTCATCCATTGCATGTGAAAACAATACTAATTTAGGTGGATTTCAAGTTCAGAACGTGATCTTTCTAGATTGTCCAACCATGATTGCATTGGACTTTTGTGCAATAAGTTATAACTGTTTTAAATTTGATCTGTTTATGTTTCAGAAAGGTCAAAAAACGTGTGCTAGTTAATTTTTCTAGGTTAGTTTGTCAAAGTCTGTTTTTTTGGCTTGACTTCTGCCATGTTGAATTTTTCCTAACTTTGGAGGGATGTTCCAATTATAAATATAGTATCAGAATATGTAATAAGACACTTTTGGCCAAGATTTGAAACTTAATTCAGAGAATTAAGAGTTGTTCTTCCAAATTGATTTTGTGAAGAACCCTACCTAACTTATTACTCTTCAATCACAAAGAGTGTGGCGTCGAAATGCTAGATTGATCTTTGTGGCATCCAGATCGACTTATCAAAGTATCATTCTAGTCTATCCTCCATCTTATTTACCTTAAAATCACTATAATCCAACCTAAACACCAAAAGAAAGACAACACAACCAGACCCATCCTTCATCCATTTTCG
>Ga0307518_10003391_pt1 | contig 11483 bp, 5 predicted proteins | sample 25_EM_MG_FD_203889 | JGI IMG/M metagenome (GOLD analysis project Ga0307518, IMG submission 203889) | Populus trichocarpa ectomycorrhiza microbial communities from riparian zone in the Pacific Northwest, United States - 25_EM | ecosystem: Host-associated > Plants > Roots > Unclassified | place... | reverse complement strand
GCACTATTGGAGTGTCAACTGGTTTACAATCTAACATACCAGTTTCTGATAGCAGGTCTAATACGTATTTCCTTTGTGAAAGGAAAATGTTTCTTGTTGACCTTGCCACCTCAATTCCCAGAAAATACTTCAGCCCCCCAAGATCCTTCATTTCAAATTCAGATGCCAAATTCTTCTGGAGCCGAGAAATCTCTTCTGTATCATCTCCTGTAATTATCATATCATCCACATAAATTATTAGTGCAGTTACATACCCTTGTCTATGTTTCAGGAATAAGGTATGATCCGAGTTGCACTGTTTGAATCCATATTTCTTCATTGCTGAAGTAAATCGCCCAAACCATGCTCTTGGTGACTGTTTTAGTCCATATAATGCCTTTTGTAGCTTGCACACTGTCTTTTCTGCAGAGTTAGTGTTGTATCCGGGTGGCATGTCCATGTAAACTTCTTCCTCGAGATCTCCATGAAGAAATGCATTCTTCACATCAAGTTGGTGTAGCGGCCAATCTTGATTAACTGCTAGGGATAGTAGAACTCGAACCGTGGTCAATTTGGCTACTGGAGAGAAAGTCTCTTAGTAGTCTATACCATATGTTTGGGTAAATCCTTTCGCCACCAATTGTGCCTTGTATCTTTCAATAGTTCCATCTGCTTTATGTTTAATAGAGAACACCCATCTGCATCCCACAGTTCGTTTTCCTTTCGGCAAAGGAACCAAACTCCATGTGTGATTTTTGTTTAATGCCTCCATTTCTGTCATTATCGCTTGAGACCATTCTGGTGAGGATAGTGCTTCCCGTATATCTCCAGGAATATGTGTTGAAGAGAGTTGGTGGGCAAAAGCTTGCAAAGGTTGCGATAACTTGTGGGATGAAACATGATTAGCAATAGGGTATCTTTGATTTTCTGCCGCATACTCTGGGGAGTACCGTTTTGGAGGTTTCCCTCGATTGTGCCTGAAAGGGAGTTTATATCCAACAGAAGTATTTATTTCATTAGAAGATAGGATTGGTTGTATTACCTCAGATATATTCTCTGAAGGAGTTTGGTCTTCAGGTACTGTCAAAGAGGGAGGGTCTTGAGTGTGTATTGTTGACTGAACTGGCGGCTTCGCTGACTGAACTGGTGGCTTCACAGATGCTTTTGTCGTTTCAAATTCCAGATTTATCCATTTCTCACTTTCTAAAGATGGCTCCCCCTGAGAGGGAGAAGTGGATAATTGTTCGGAAAAATAGTACTCCGACTCTAAAAAAGTGACATCCATGGTAATATACATGCGCCGAGTGGGTGGATGATAACACCGATAACCTTTTTGATGTGTTCCATATCCCAAGAACACACATCGGATGGCACATGGGTCTAGCTTGGTGCGCTAATTTTTATGAATATGGACAAATGCAACACTCCCAAATACCCGTGGGGCGAGCATCAATATAGATGGAAGGGGTCGGTATGTGGACAAAGCTTGTAGTGGTGTTCGGAAGTTTAGTACTCTTGAAGGCATTCTGTTCATAAGATATATTGCAGTAACAACAGCTTCATTCCAAAGGTAACGTGGCATATTTGCACCAATAAGAAGTGCCCGAGCAGTTTCCAGAATGTGTCGATTTTTTCGTTCGGCAATGCCATTTTGTTGAGGTGTTTGGACACAAGAGGTTTCATGAAGTAGGCCATGTAATTGCAAGTACTGGTGGAAGAGATGATTATCATATTCCCTACCATTATCTGTGCGGAGAATCTGAATCTTACATGCAAATTGAGTTTGAACCATGGCATGAAACACCTTAAATATATTGAATACCTCATTTTTATTTTTCAGCAAATAAAGCCAAGTCATGCGAGTACAATCATCAATGAACGTGACAAACCAACGAATCCCATATGGGGTAGAAATTGGTGAGGGTCCCCAAACATCAGAATGTATAATAGCAAATGGTGTAGTACTCCGAGGAGAACTAAGGGGATATGGAACACGATGGTGTTTAGCAAAAATGCATGTAGCACACTTAAAATCCAAATAATCCACATCTTGAAATAAATTCGGAAATAAATACTTTAGATAACTGAATGACGGATGCCCTAATCGAACATGCCATAGCCAAATCTGTTGCTGTCGGGTATCTGACGCTCCTTGCATACTGTTCGCTTTACCGATGCTCATATCCTCAACATAGTAGAGCCCCCCTCTTTTAGTACCACGACCAATTATCTCCTTGGTGAGAATATCCTGAAAAATACAAAAAGTTGGATACATTAGTACACAACAATTTAACTCCTCAGTGACTTGTCCAACTGACAGTAGTTTATTGGACAATGATGGGACAAGTAATGTGTTGGATAACGAAATAGATGGAGAGATATCAACAGTCCCTGCTCCAGTAACTGGATATGTCACCCCATTAGCATTAGCAATACAGGAACGTTTAGGTATGGAAGTGATAATTAGGTCTGTCTCTTTATAAGTCATATGATCAGTAGCGCCGGAGTCAATGATCCAATCATTGCAATCATTGTGATCTGTACTTAGAAGAGCTATAGCACAGTTACCTGAATCACTGAGAGTGGAGGGTCCCTCAAATAGAAGGTTCGGAGAATCTACCATTGGTTGAGTAAGTGTAGGTTCAGTGTTCACCAAGGCTGCTCGACCTGTTTTGTTACTTCTGTCATTCTGTTTTTTTGTTTTAAAATTCTCCCACCAATCCGGATATCCATGTAATTTAAAGCATGTATCACGAGTATGCTTAGAATTATTACAGTGAGTGCATCCGATTTGGGTCTTGGATTGACTGTAATCCCGTGGAAGAATTTTTTTACTTGGGCCAGATTGGTCCAGCCGCAACCCATCTAGCCGCAGCCCATCTCTATTCCCCTTATATTGGCCCGGTCCCATTACCAGCCCATATGCATTCTCAGCCCCCGGCCCACTTCTATTCAGCCCATCATCTCCCGTCAGCCCTTCCCCAAAACATTCAGCCTGTCTTCGTCCGTTGCTGGCTTCGTCCAGGCGCCCTCCTCCTCGTCGTGCGATGAGACCCATTCCAGCGTGGCCAAGCATCACAGACTGCCTGGAGTCTTCCTTCCGGACAAGAGCATATGCTTGCTCCACGGTGGGTAGTGACGGTAACTGGAGGACATCGGCTCTCACATTGTCCAGCCGATCATCCAACCCGTCTAAAAAGGTATAGACCCTGTCTTCTTGTTGTATTCGGTTGAATTGTGCTATGTCTTGTGCACATTTCATTGGGTTGGGTCTCCGAAAATTGATCTCTCTCCACAGTCCTTGGAGATTGTTATAGTAGTTTTCTAGGGTTCCTCCATGTTGAGTCAATTGGGTGATTTTCTTCTTCAATTCATAGATTTGAGAAGTGTCAGACCCATCAAAATAGGTAGTAGCAATGGATTCCCACACTAATTGGGCGGTAGGGAATCTGATGAAGTTGCCAATCAAATGGGGTTCCATGGAATTGATTAACCAACCTTTGACAATGGAGTTTTCGGTTCTCCATTGTCTGAACGTTGGGTCTGTGGGTGTGGGTTGGGATAAATCCCCATTGATATACCCCAATTTATCTCTCCCGGAGATATACATCTCCATGATTTGAGACCATATAGCATAATTGGTACCATTCAATTTGATATCTATCTGAGCAGCTGGGTGTTCGGTTTGAGGTGGATTTTGGGGTGGAATTAGTGGAATCTGGGGACTTTGGGGAAGAGTTGATGATATCGGGTCTGTAATCTCCATTGTACAGCAGAAGAGAAAAAAAAAATATAGGGTTTACAACAGGATCTTCTGCTCTGATACCATGTCAAATTGAGGCTCAAAAGCTTAATTCTTCATTGAAACTTTGTAGAATATATACAAGAAAATCATATCTCATCATTTAGTTTGTGAGATATTATAGACTATTGTTTAGGAATTAATACAGTTTAAATATTCTAAATATGGTATTTGCTAATTTACAGCTTTTGTTAACAAGGTAATGTCCTCGTAGACGATGAGAAGGTGCTGGTTAGCAAACCCAGAAACCAGTCCTGCTAATGCAACAACAACTATCGGTGATGAATGGGAAAATGATTACTAGCAAGCCTCTATATGTTCACTTGCACCACGAAAGGGATATGAAAGAGTCATGCTGAAGGCTGATTTTCTCCTATAAGACTAGTTGTAGGCTCAACCTCGATCGAGATTAAGAAAAATATAATTTAAATTTGAGAATAAATTTAGTGCTAGGGTTTCCAAACTCTTTTCGTGTAGCTCTTTCTGTCAACCTTTCAATCTTAGTTTGTTTTTGTTATTTCCATGAGCGTTAACAGTGAAGCTATGACTGTTGGATCAAGCCACATCTTAAGCGGCTTGCCGGAATGGATATTAGCACTAGTTAACGCGAGGCTACTCATAACAACGTCACAACAGGTTTGATGATGCCTTAGGGCACATCTTGCATAATTGTGAAGAACTATAACAACAAAGGATAATGATATAATTGCAGTACTGAACATAAACCTGCTATTTAAATCATAATTAATTAGTACTTAAATGATTAAAAACTGGCCGCCATCGCCACCGGTGTAGGGCATGAAGGGCGGGCCGAAAGGACTAGGAGGAGGATCATGGCTAGCTAGCTTCAGTGCAACTAAAGGGAGTTGGGTTTCTTTGGAAATTTCCAAAACATACAGAAGATACTCCCAAGACAATTTCAAGGGAATGGACTCTTGATTAATGTTGACTTCCAAGTTTTCTTCTTTGTTGATTTTGCTTGCGTTTACTTTCTGAGCTATAATAAGATTTCTATTTTCTAGATTAATTTGTCTGAAAGTTATGTCAAGATAATGATATTCAGAAAGGAAAAAAAGAGTCTTGAAGTGGGTAGTATAAGAGAAGAAAAAACACTCGAAAGAAAAGTAAAATCGATGAAGAAATACCTTTTGTGTACCTAGAGATTTCACAGATTTTTAACATCGTTGCAGATTAATATAGTTCTAAAGTAAAAAAAAATTAAAGCGCAAAAAAATATATTCAAGTATTGATGACACATCTTCTAAAAAAAATATATTTTAGCCATGGATTAAACGATATCTTGATTTAATACTGAGATGGAAAAATATTTGATCCATTTGGGTTTACTTGGGTTGACTTGCAAAATTCATGGGAATAATTTTTTTTAAAAAAATTAAAAAGCTTAATCTCAAATTAACTTAATGTTGAAGGATAAAATTAGTAAAAAATAGCATTTGATTAAAAAAATAAAATAAACTCGAGTCAACCAAGCAAACTTGTGATGCAAGTCATGCACGTAATTGAATTTAATATTTTTTTATCTCATATATTTTTTTATTTAATTATATGAAAATAAAACACATGATATTTTGTTTTTGTTTGAAACAACATATTTTTTTAAAGTAAAAAAAATATTGATAGGAACGTGGGGCTGAGATAGCAAAGATAAATTATTGACAACAAATGGTAAAATCACATTCTTTTATGTTTGAGTTAAATAAAAAAATTACATTATCGATAATGAAGGGTGAAGTTTTTTTTAAATAAAATAAAATTGAGGGATAATAAAAACCATTAAATAAAAAAAAAGTAAATAACATCTCGGATATTATAGATTAACTCGGTAAATTCACTATTCAGATACAAAATTTAATTTGATTCAATGATTTATTTTTTTATTTGTTTTTAAAAACAAACATAAAATAGTATAAAAAAGAAACCTAACCATGTCAGCCTGGACATTAATTAAAACAAAATAGAACAGTGGGCTTTCCAGCTCAGCCTCATGCTTGGGTTTGTCTCATTTGTTTTTAATTTTTAAAGGGGTGGATGATTTTATTTTATTTTTTATAAAAAAAACAGCAAATAATACGTCATGTATTTTTAAAGATTTTGGCGACCAAGGGTGGTAGAAAAATGGCCAAAACACAGTTTTGAAACTTACAGTTAGAATCGAAAAACACAGTTTTGAAAGGGAGATTAACAGGTAAGAAGATCAGTTGGGCAGGCTTGACAATGGACAAAACCGAAAGAAAATGGCCCCAGTATTCGTGTCTTGATTAATTAACAAGCTGCGTGCCTAGCTAGCTCTTTCAATTATTTACACGTCCACATTTCGACAATTCCTGAAGTGGTACACCTATTTAGAGTTGTGAATTGTGATACTTTCACATTGAGAACAGCAGGCCTACCTAGCTAGCTACTTGTCCAAGCACTGGCGTGCTGTTATGGCTAATTAAGTTTTCTTATTGTTATATGCTTTCACCTACATGAAGCATGCTAAATACAGGTGAAATACCAGACCTACCTTCTATACATAAGAGTCTGCCACACCATTTCTGTTCATTTCTGTGCCTTTTCAGTTGTTTTTTTTCCATAAATACAAAATCTTTTGATGCCATGCCAACACAGCGCCATATCATGGGTTGACTTGCAGTTCTATATGCAGACACATCTTTCTTCTTCTTTACCTAAATCCACATCTTTCTTAATTTGATTCTTCTTTATATTCAACTTGTTTTCTAAGCATATCCAAACCAGTAGGGATTGACTAAATGGACCATTTTCCTTTGTTTTATTCTGCTTTTCATCCTCACTAAGTAAACAAAAGGAAAAAAATCCTATAGTCTAGCTTATGCAAAATCGCAAACCAAAACACCAAAAAATGAAGCCTCGATTTCCCCTACTACTCATCCATACAGTTTCATTCGATGCTGGCTACTCAAATAGTATATAATGCTGGAAATAAGTGGATGGCTAAAGATTTGGGTTTAGATATATATGAAAGCTCTAGAGCAGAATTCTAGAGGCAAAGATAGGCAGGCATTGATGAGAGATGAGAGGAAATGAATTATTGGAACATGCAGTTGGTCTGAAAACTCCGTACATTATGGTCACATATCCAAATTCAACCCTATGCAGTTTGAAAAGTTTGCATGACCTTTAGTTATTGGAAGAAATCTGGCCAAAGAAGAAAGAATCAGGAGATCTAGTCTATGATCAAGTCCTATTCAACAAGACTTCTAAACAGGAAGATATACCATGATATGACCTGACGAGATATTACCTAACCTTGTATATTATGGGGAAACAAAATTGAAAAAAGAAAAAAAACACAGCTTTAATTCAAGAAGTGCAATGTCTTCCCTCCTTTGAGAGAAGATAAAATACGGCAACTACTAGTTATGAAGTGTGGCATTCCATGCATTGTGCTTGGGAGCAGAAAATGCGTAGACAATCAATTTCCTAAAAGGGAAAAGAGGAAGGACAAATGAGAATTATAGTGACCATGAGCTTCTCTCTAGTGTTGTGTTTGTCTAAGAAAGAAGATCATAATATTGTGGGTTTGCAGCAATAGCAAAAAACAGCAAAAATGGTAAATAATCCAAAATATTCAAGTCTAGCAGCAAATTAAGATTAGGTAACAGTCCAACATAGTATTATAGAGTTGAGCCGAAAGAGCTCACTTAATAAACAAATAAGAGCAATATAAAATTCTTGGAGAATCCATTTAAACATTTTTGGGGAAAAAAATGTTGAATCCAACCAGATGTTTTCTTCTCATAGGCCAAAGTATTCAACTGAAATCGCTTGAATTTCTGCTCCTTTCCTTTTCATCAGTTTGATAATCAATCACCCTGGTTGATTCCGTTGTATACTAAAATTAAAGAAAAATAAGTAATTAGAGAAGAGTTATTGAGGAGATTTTCGAAAATTTCAATGGAAGGAAACTCATTTTCTTCAGTCATTAAAGTTGAAGTACCTTGCACATGAACAAGATGTTCAGCTCTATAATCAATTCTGAGAATTTGGAGAAGAGGGTGGCCTGTCTGAGACAACATTATGCTCATTCTCACCATGAATTTGTGCTGGAATGCTAAAACCGGCCAATCCCTCAGACGCAAACCTGCTGCCAAAAATCAAAGACTGATGTAGTTCCTGTGTTCTATGATGGTCTGTGGATGCCATATGAAGATCATTCCATGCGCGAATGGAAATCGGAAAACTGGACTGAAGGGTTCCCCTCTGAGAGAATGCTGAGCCTTGGGCTAACATTGCTTGGTGTGGTGTCAATGGTGGGGGGTTAAATGCAAATCCCCCAGCAACTCTATTGTCTGCATTTGTGTCGTTGCTCCAAGCCATCATTCTCTGAAAATTAGTATCAAACCCTACTGGAGCTGACCCTTCAAAAAGAGTCTGATCAGTAGAAGGTGCATGGGTTGTGTCTGCCTGTGACTGCTCATGAAGTAGAACTTGGTCTTGGAAAGAATGGAGGGATAGGCCAAGATCTTCAGTGTGGTTTGCGGTTCTTGAAATTACAGTAGGATAGCTTTGGAAGTTCATTGATGAGTTTGTGGAGCTTGTTGGGAAGAAAGATCTCATGGTATCAGGAATGGTATCAGGGTCTATAGTTGGTGCAAGGAAAGATGAACCATTGCTTGGATTGTGATCAGTCAATTGCCCGTGGAGCTGAAAACTATAGCCAGATGATTCTGGTTCCTCTGCAATTGCCATTTCACTAGATCCAGCGTTCTGGTTTTCCTCCAAGTTCGCATTAATATTATTAGCTGGTGGTTGCCACGGTGGTAGCTCAGCAAGCCTGTCAATTGAATTCTTTGCTTTCTTGATAAGCCAATCAACAGCTTTGCTGGGTCGATCATAGCCTAGCCGGTCTTGAACATCATAGAATTGTATTGCAGTGTGTGCAGATAATCGAACCCTGCGGTCCCTAGGACCTTTGGCTGTGTAAACCTTGCTGTGCCGATCTTTACGCCCTGTGGACCTAACAATGTGGCCACCTTGGACCTGAATAATTTCTCCGTTGTTCTTCATTTCTGGTCTTTGTCTATATTTTGCATATTCAATGGTTTGGCGTAATGATTGCGTTTTAGGTACTGCTTCTGTTTGGTTTGAATTTATGTCTTCCCCATAGTGTTGTTGGTTTTGGAGAAGTTGAGGGCGTTTGGAAAGGCTGTGTATGCCTAAGCTATGCTCTTCTGTTTCTTCTGGTCTTGGTTGTATGATTTGGTGGATAGGATTCTGTGGATGCTGCTGATTTCTCTGGAAATCCAGATTCCTAATCTTTAGATTTTGCTCTCCTAAAAGTTTTTGATTTCTCAAAGGTTTTATAGTACACTAAATTATAAACTCCTTGCTTTGCTCCCTTTTAATCTTGATTCTTCTACTGTTGTCGCTTCCTGCTGCCACAAAACATAAAGCTGATACTCCTCCTGCTATTGCTGCTGATCCCAAAAACTCCTGCCATTGCACTCCTCAGATTCCACACCCCAAGAACACCACTATGTCCAAAATCCACACAACACAAGAAAAACCAGCCTACCCAAAAAACTTGATTTCAAGTTTTTTTAGTAAATTCATTACCAACTCATCTATCTTTATCTCTACAGAGAGTAAGATGTCAGAGGAAAAATAGACTAGAATGGGGTGAGTTTCTCTATGCAAGCTCAAAAATTTGCGAGCAAAACAAAACAAGATTGAACTAGAATTTGGACCAATACTCCCTATCAAAGAAGAAAATTGAAATATAATTAAAGATTTAAACAAACTGAAAACTTGAGAGAAATGAGAGAGATAGAACGAGCTTGCTCTTTACTACAAGAGTTTGAAGATGAAGGAGGAAGGTAAAGGGAAAAGTTAGGCAGCAGTAATGGAAGAGCAAAATCCTAACTTGGCCTATGGGAGCTATTTTGATGCTTCTGAAAAGGGTGGCAGAGTCTGGTCAGAAAGGAGATTAAAGATATTTTGTCATCAGAGCCCCACAAAACACTAATGTAACAGCAACATCTTAAGTTGAAAAAATAAAAAAAAATCTATCCGTCCATCTATCTTTCTAGTTACCCCACTCTCTCCCTCTCTCCCTCTCCCTCTCTCTCTCTCTCTCTCTCTGCTAGTTGCTGCTTTTTCTCAATGGCTTGTTTATCAGAATTGTTGTGTTATAATTAGAGCCATGAATTATAAAGAGATGACTCAATTTGCCACCACTCTTACACACTGCTTTACAAGCTTTGATAATGATATCTAACTGCTTTTTCTGGTTTCTCTTCTATTGTATACTTTATATTTCCACTATTAATAAGTGTGGGTTCACCAAGACAGCCTTTGATTGCTGTTCCTAATAAGAAACACAGATGTGCTTGGCTATGAAGATTTTATTTCTAATAATTTTTAAAAAATAAGATAGCGAGGACGAGGATAGAAAAAGAACCAAGTTGATTCTTATTTCATATATATTTTTTAATTAAAACATTTTTTAAAAAAATTAGTCTTTATTCTTACATTCAGATTTTAACCTTGATTTTAATTAACTTAATTGTCACTAAAACGATCAGGAAATTTGGAAATATAGAAGCAGAAATCATAAAAAATAAATATGGTACATTTTAACTTTATGTTCGTGCAAATATCTTGTTTAACATATGATTGATTTAGTTAATTATTTTATTATTAAATATATTTAGAGAGATGATATAATGACTAATTAAATCATAATTTAATTATATAATGTTCTTAGCAATTAATCATCTTTTTAATGATGATTGCAGTCCCTTTTTAATATGATTTTGATGAGAAAGAAATTGTCATTTTAAATTAGTTAAAAAAATAAAAATAAAATTAACTATCATTTGAGGCCAAAATAACTAGCATTATTTATTATTTCAAACATAGAAAATTTGATGTTAATATTTATAAAGAGTAAAATATATTTTTCTGTTATTTGTTATGTTTTTCTTCTCATTAACAAAAAAAAAAAAAAAACATATAGATATTTACTTTTTTATTACACTATTTACACTATTATTAAATACAACTCCATGATCTGTCTTGTCTTTTCTATTTTAATTTATCTTCATCTTTTTTCTTTTAAAATAGTAATCAAACGATATATATATATATATATAAAGAATACAAACATCCTTCCCACAAAATACACTCTCTTTCCATCCTTTTCTACACTTTGTACTCTCTCAAGAATAATCATACTTCTCATTTCCTAACATTTAGAGAGAAAAAAGAAAAGGTAAGTACAGGAAAGAGCTGAAGATAGGGCAGTATAATAACAGAACTAGCCTCCTTATCTAATGTACTGAATTCTTCTACAATTAAGGATGTAAGAGTATGTAAAGTGTAAACATTTTTCTGACTGTTTCACAAATTGTAGGGGGGCGGCGGCTAGTGTATGAACTTAAATAGTGCCATAAATATGAAGGCTCTAGCTTTTACGAGTGGTTTAAATGCAAGGGATCGAGTGAGGCTAAGTTCAGAATTAGTGCAGGTAGATTGTGAGGCTATACTGTCTAAAAGTTTTTTTTATTACAAGTATTAATGATATCTTAAATAAAAGGTGCATCTTGTCCAAAGGAATCAGTTGATGATCTGTGTGTTCGGCTGCATCATAAAAATCGATCATATAGGTATCATCATTCTACAGCACAGTGATCCTTCTTTTTCCTTTCCTTTTTTC